>Ga0126338_10000107_pt1 | contig 30693 bp, 17 predicted proteins | sample OrbCmetagenome_2_FD_92529 | JGI IMG/M metagenome (GOLD analysis project Ga0126338, IMG submission 92529) | Coral microbial communities from Petempiche,Puerto Morelos, Mexico - Orbicella C C metagenome | ecosystem: Host-associated > Invertebrates > Cnidaria > Coral | place: Petempiche,Puerto... | reverse complement strand
CTTGTGAGCAGGGAGCGACGGCCATCCATAATCGGGTACAGAGGACTAAAGCTTCCTTCGTTGTATCAATACTGTTGTTGTTTCACGAATTCAATGGTTTGAACAGCTGCATTAATGGTGCTGCGTAAAACAAGCTGCTCCATCCGCGACAAATTTCCTTTCCTCTAATCCTAGTGTTAGTACATCCACACCTTATGGCTGCCGTCTTCGTCATTGGAAGAACTTTCTCTTGATTCTAGTAAAATCACGCAGCGAGTTTCCTTATTTAAGAACCCCTTTCAAACGTCTACTGTGGTAATATAACAAGATTTCGGTTCCTAGATTAACGGGCTTTGCACCGTGCTGTTAATTTTTATTTGTTGTGTAACCTTTTTTTTCTTCGTCAGCCACTTTTTAAAGTAAGTGCACAGGAGAAATCTTTAAACACACTGACGGATGAGGAGATCGACAAGATAAAGCAGGAGCGGCCAGGAGGATACTCTGAAACCCAGGTACTGTAGCCTTATCCAGACTGTACAAATTGTCATGGCAAAAATAAATATGACCTGATTTAAGTTCTTTGGTTCCACTGTTTAATTATCCAGACGGATCCAGACGTTGAGCTAAGGGGGGGCGGGGGGGGGGGTTTCACTTGCCCTGCCGGCTTTTCTTCCTTCTGTCATTTCTTCTTTTTTACCCAAAATAAGGGGGGGAGGGGCCCCTCCCCTAGATCCACCACTGAATAATATGTCAGACCAAATTATTTGCACCGCGTTGGAAGAATCCGTCGCACTCCTCACGACAACGTCGATTAAAAAATGATTTTATATTTTACCCACGAATTTCGCGGTACTCTAAAGTTATTTACTTTGTTTATCACTGTCAAAACTATCACAAAACTGAATCAAGGGACACAGCGATAAATTTGAAAAAAATTAAAAAATTAGCCGCCGTGGTTCACGTTCTCCAGTCAACGCAGAATTTAGTCATTTCACGTTGTTGTTTTGTAGAGGACGGTAAAGAAATGTACCAAGAATTATAACGCACGTGCACACCCATTGTTCTGCTCATTAAACCGTGGTTTTCCTAAACTCCCTATTCTAGGGCAGTATTGGTGCGATTTGTGTTTTTGAAATAAACACGTGAAAGACAATACATCACTTGCGTTTCTTTACGAAATTTCTCCTGGAACACTAATAAGGATTGTTTTACTTTTGGTAAATTGTCAGGTTCTTTTCGCAATCTCGCACCGATAACAAAGGACTATCATTCTGCAAGCGAGCTCGACACCAGCCACCTTTCTCTATATGCGAAATCTTGTGAAGTTTCAAACGCCACAAGAAATCCTTAATTTAAATTGAACATGTATAGGAGCTACGATTGACCCATCATTGTTTCGTTGCGAATTCCATGCACCATGTAATGGTAGTTACAATTTACTTTTAATAATTTCAAGTGGTTTGGTGTTTACTGTAAGTATCTCTCGTCGCAGGTGGAGTCATTCCTGCAGAACTTTAAAGGTCGAGGCACCGTGGTTCAAGTGAAGATTGTAGGTAACTCAAGTTCCATCTGGACCATCAGTCCTCCGTCCCGGGACCTGATGACCAAGTATCTTTCCGACAACAATGACAATGTTACAATGCGGTTCAGCTATGAGTTCACAAGGTGGGGGTTACACTCGACGTTTCTTCATATTTCAGTCTCCTTCGTGCGAATTCGCTCTCAGCCTCTCACCGTGTTGATGACGTTCTCATCCCTTTGTCATTTTAGTTGTCATTTAAGTATTCCTTCGCAACTGCAATTACTGTTCCTTCTTTTACTTCTTCACTGTGCGTTTCTTCTTTCTCCTTGTGGTCTCATACTTCTAACTCATGGTCCAGAAGTACCTTTCAGCTGACGTTTTCTTCCATATTTAGGGAACCTAAAACAGCACTTGCGCAGGAGACAATATCCGGTGTGACCCAGGTGACCCTCGACAATGCCACGAAAACTCAACTAGCTGACATGTTAGAAGGAAATTCTACCAGTGATGATGTGTATGTGATCTCATTGTAACTTATTTTCCAAGCTTGTGATTTCAGCTATGAAATAGCCGTGATGTGTCTCATCACCGAGCAATGTTAAAATGATACTATCAAGTAGTAACCCAGTTAGACAAATGTAATGTCTTATCCGTCATTTTAACATTGTTTCTTTCATTATACAGGGTCATTAAGGACTTGTTCCCAAGCTTCGTACGCGTCCCAGCCAGTGGCTCCGTTACACCGTTCCTGTCCATTGACAAATCCAACTACGTGACCTGTCGCCTGCGCATGCGTTCGAAGGGCGTCTTTGATTGGTGGGAGCTGACGCAGAAAAGTCCTGATCCACTGTTTGGCGCGAAGGAGAATGTGCTGGAAATGATAACGTTTAATGATCTAGTGCCACCTCTTCACTTCTCTTTCTTCACCAGTACTGGGTACCAAAAACATGATTAAATTTTAATCTTGCTCTTAATCAGCGCCACACGAAAGTACCGCTCAGAGGCTTTCATTTGAATGGTTTCACAGTAGGTTTTCATTCACAAAGTTAGGACCACCATGTACGGCATAGTAAGCAGTATTTCATGAAAGCACTGTTCAGTAGCTCTCATTGGAATGGTCACACACTAGGGCTTCCTCCACAAAGTTAGAACCACCTTTTACTTAACAAATAAAGAAGCCTAAGTCGTGTATTACTTAGCTCTTATTAACCGAGCAGGAGGTCTGTATGGGAGAATCTTGACCGAGGTCGGGAGTAGAGACCGAACGCAGTGAGGTCTGTGCACACGACCGAGGTCAAGATTCTCACATACAGACCGACTAAGCTCGGTTAATAAGATGTTTATTATGTGGCAAACAAGAACAATTTAATTCGGTTAATGTAACTGGTTTGTGCTAGCTGAAATTTTGCTTGCGAACGGCGATGAACTGAACTTAATTCTGCCAAAGTTTGCTCGTCCTGTTTACTTTTTTTCCTCATCAGGCTTGGCACTTCCATAATATGAATATTTTCTGGAACTAATATTTTGGAAGAAAATAGTCAATATTTTTGTATTTAGTTTGCAACTTTTTCAATCGGTCGAGATACCGGTCTGGAAGGGAAAATCTAGACCGCGGTCAATATCGATTTGAGCCAATCAAATTCGTGAATTCGGTAGTTCCCAGTCCTTGTGAGGCACAGCCATATAATTGACTGTGGTAAAACACGACGGGCATTTGAGAACAAGAGGGAAATGTAATACAAGGTTTAGGTTTCTTCATTTGCTTTATGATATAACCGTGGCTGACTTTCGTGTCGTGTTCTGTTTTAGAATAATTGGACTGTACGTGGGTTTCGTTTGGTTGGTCGGTAAGTTTGTCCGTCTGTTCTTCACTTCCATATCTTACCGTATCATGTTCGACGAGATGCCAAACGTCGACAAAGTACTCAAACTGTGTCTCGACATCTTCATGGTGCGAGAGAGCAAAGAGCTAGAGCTGGAAGAAGATCTATTTGCAAAGCTGATGTTCCTGTATCGCTCTCCTCAGACGCTGATTAAATGGACCAAGTATAAGCGACATTAGTTATAAAATGAGAGGGTTTTTTTGCTATTGGTATTTTAAGTTAACTTGACAATGAAACCCGGTAAACGCGAGGACGCTAGATATAGCGTTTTTCAATTGTGGGCGGGATTACTTCAGTGAGGCGCAAAGAATCTGCCTGCGTTGTAAGAGTTGTGTTTTGTCAAATGGTTCCGTTCTGATTAACCTATCTTTGACTTGCGATTCCTCCTAATAGTTTCACGCCGTAGGAACACAGCATTCTTAACTCGGGTTTCATTGTAAAAAGTATCTGTCCTGTATAATTGGGAGCTTCAGCAATGACGACGCCGCGGACGACTTCTTGTAAAAAATTGATTTGTAGTTTACCTTGGAATTTTCTAATGGTGTAGATCTGTTCAGAACACCATTCGGTCTAAAAACGTGCTCAAACTAAATGTAATGCCAGCGATCAATTCCTAAAGGAAATACGAAAAATTAGCCATCGTGGCTCGCGTTCTCCTAAATAAGCAGAATTCGGTCATTTTTTGTTGTTGTTGTTGTTGTTGTTTTCAAAGGACGACTATGAAATGTACAAAGCTTTATAACGCACGTGCTTAGCTATTGTTTCGCTCATTAAACCTTTTGTTAGGTGTTGTTCTAGTTGTCGTTGCCGTCGTGGTTTGCTTAAAGCTCCTTGTTCCATATCCGGCGGCCTTAAAAAACAAGGCCGAGAGAAAACTGGTAAAGAATTGACTGACGTCGTCTTGCAACTTACTCTTGTACAGGATGCTCGGGTGGACATTTTTACCAAACCGGTTTGAATTTATAGTGAGTTGTTTAGTGAAGGATCACTTCACCAAATGTAAAAGGCTGTACTAAAAAGATTGAAGGAATATTAGAACCAGAATGCAAAGGTATTTCCTTTCCTTAAGTCACCCCGATTACTATGTTAGTACAATCGTAAAAACTAACTTGAGTACGTGTAAAAACCTGAAAAAAGAATTACTAGAATTAATAGATTATTTTCCACAAGGGAAATATTTTGAAAAAATAGTTATAATACAACCAAAACAATGGATATCGCTTTTAATTGGAAGCGTTCGTGTTGGAATCTGTTTGCTCTTACGCGAAATGTAAGTTTGTAGCCAATGGCGCTATTTAAGTTTCACTTTCATGGGGTATAAATGTTTGAAATAGTTTATTATTGAGAGGTATTTATTGTAATTTAGAGATTAATGCTTTCATTTCACCGAAATAGCGCCATTCATACAGATTTTGAACGAACTTTGTCATTCAGTAAGTTTTCTTTTTGTCCAAAAAAATCCATTTGCCGCAGCCAGGATGAATCATAGTTAAAACTTTAAAGAAACGCTCTGTGGTAACAAGATTTAAAAATACGAGCTTTCCACTTTCCTAACTTCAGTCTTGACGGGTAATACGCCAAGAATGCGGTGAATAAGAATCTAAAGTACAGTTATGATAAAAAGAATACAACAGAATATAGTTTTGGAAATAATTTTCAGGAATTTTGCCACAAATGCTGTATTTCCCTGGGAATGGGCAAGAATTATGTCCACATTCTGTTTGGCCATTGTTTGACTGATGCGATAATCGACTCCGTTTTTAATAATAGTATTTTCTTACTAGCGTAGGACCTCATCACCCTTTTATCAGGTCACAGGTCGCAGAGTCGAACGCTCGTATTTTTAAACACTGTTAGCCGAAAGCTTTTCCCTTAAGTTTTTTCTTATTTTTTTCTCGAGGATCGTATTCTCGCCTTTGTAATCGATGCTTCGTCAACTTGAAATATTTTGGATATACAGATTCAAAATAAGAACAGTTTTTGTATCAGCAGATATATTTTGTCCTCTAGTTTTAAAAGTAATTTTTTTAAATACGTGGCAGGCCGTTTGAATCTAGCTACAGTTGTTAAGTTTAAATCGCTTGAAAACTTTTTGAATAGCGTGCCTGGTAGTCGCATAAAATCCAGCTATTTTTGTACTCTATAAAAGACGTAGCATTTTCCAGGATAGCTGGTACATGGTCTTTGTGATGGAGGGAAATTATAAAGAGTATTTTTAATAAAACTTGCGCTGATTGATATTATTGGTTATTATGAAGTTGAAGTGGGTGGAGACGCGGAGGCCTCATGGTTAGTGCGCTCGCCTCCGTATCGAGCGGTCCTGGTTCGAGTCCTGGCCGGAGACACTGCGTTGTGTTCTTGGGCAAGACACTTTACTCTCAAAGTGCCTCTGTCCACCCAGGTGTATAAATGGGTGCTGGTGAATTTAATGCTGTGGGTGACACTGCGGTGGACTAGCATCCCAACCAGGGGGAAGTAGAAATATTCCTGGTCGCTTCATGCTACAGAAACCAGGATAAGCTCCGGCCTGATGGGCCACTCAGCTCGCATGATGACTTTACCGCTGAGGACATATTACGTTTAATGCTGCTGGAACGGGCAGCGGACCGCTTGAACGGGAGGTACTCCACAACGTCTAAGGATCCTTGGCCCTGTTTACAAGCAGGTAGCGTAGCCCTAGTGCAAGGCTTACTCTAGCAAGAGGGTCAAAGATAGCCCGCATTTACCTTATTGTTTTTCAGGTAGGGTTACCCTACTACCCCGGACAAACTCTGGCTGGTCCCACTTTAGTTAATCTGGGAAGTAACACATGCAACCTATAATTTTAATATCATTTCCGCAGAAGTCATTTCAATTTCTAAGCTCAATTAAAATCCCAGACGGTAATGCTTCTTTGGTTTGGGATACAATTGACGGCAAAACTACGCACAGTTCTACAATCGAATATTTTAGTGACAATAAAGACAAACATAAATGCTAAAATTTCGTCCCATAAAGCTGTTATTCGAATTTCTTTCTATCCAAAAATAAAACTGATTGTGAATTAATACAATCTTTCTTAAGCCACAACTCGTTCGTTTTGCCAGTATTTTTGTCATATTTTGTTTCTTGGACCCCGAATAAAGTTGTCGCTGGTAGGGTGGTTGTCCCTAGCAGAGCGTTCACAAGATACCCTGGCGCTAGGGTAACCCTTGTGTTCAGCTAGCGTTATCCTAGCGCTAGGGCTACCCTACCTGCCTTGTAAACACGTCCATGAAAAAGAGAAGCTAGGGTAACTCTCTTGCTAGGGTAAGCCTAATATTATGGTTACTCTACCTCCTTGAAAACAGGGCCTTATTAGAACGAAGGAAATAAACTACGTCGCAAATGACCAAAATATACATCGTCACAACAAAGCCATTTCAGGTGGCTCACCTTTGATGGACTAATACTAATATTTTTTTTCAGTCGATGCTGAAATAATGACATCAAGCCGATGCCCAAACATTGGTAAACAAGCTGTAGTGATCATATTCCGGCATTGCAAGTTACCATGGCAACGCTCCAACCTGTTGAAAACACACTTAATTTTATTTTTAGGTGCTCAAAAACCAAAACGAGATAACTGATGTCAAGATTCCGCTTTTTACAATTTTTAAAGCATTTGTATGGTACGGTGGTACCACCTTTAAAGTTCGAAATTAAAAGTGACTCAATCTGAATCCCTCACCTAGTTTTGTTTGGCAAAGAGTTGTGTTGCTGATTCACTGTCCTTTAGCATCCAGAAATTGCGCAAAATCCACGGACCTGAAAAAAAACATTGTCTTCCTGCTTACAAAAAAATCTTACTAGTTCATGAAAAATTAAGCGGAACTTCTCAACAGTTAAATCAGTTAGTATTTTCAGGAATTTTTCACACGGCGTGTAATTGTTTCTCGCTAGGTTGAGAGAAAAATTACTCCATGGAGAAAATATCCCAGTTCATAAATAATATTTCACGTTCTTCCGACGAAGACAACGCTGTTTGCAACGAATCATGACAAGTCTCAAACTACACACACTGAAGCAAAATTAGCGCTCCGTTGTCTTAATTAAGCCTCTGTAAATCATCTTCATAAACCGTTTCAAAAATATATTTTACTGATTTATTGACCGAAGGGACTATAGTCCAAATAAATTATGTTTTTCTTTTCTCTGCGTCTAGAACTAAGAGACTTTCTTACTAGAAAATATTTTTGAGAGGTGCAGTTTTGGCGACGCATTTTAAAGATTAATTCGCTTCTTTTCGGGTCGTAAAATTAGCTACGAAAATAGTGCTTTCTCTTTTATATGGAGAAAATTAGGCAAAATTTCATAACTTGCACGGCAGGTGGGAACCCTTAAGTTTCAAAGTATAAATAAATGACATTTCTATACGCTTGATACGTAAAATGAATTTTCCTTGCAATTTGTGAATTGACTTTTAAATCTTTTTAAAAGACGAGAAAGCTGTCTGATCGCACAAAAAGTAAGCGAGATGGCGCGTTATAAAGGATCTGACTCAATTCAGATCATTACAGCGTCTACAACCACATCTTTATACAGGGAATTGATAGCTCTGAGCGGTTTGTTTCACAAAACCCACAAACTGAAATGTGATTGGGCTCAATGCGAAATGTATTAACACAATATATCAATACGATCCAATCGCCTGCTATTGCAATTGTTTCTTTGTGTTCCAGAGTGCTATTTATCGCTTATTAGCGCTGTTTTCCCGCTAATTAGCCAAAGAAAGTTCGTGGAAACAAATAGTGTTTTCTTTTTTCGAAAAGATACAGTCGGGATAAGAGGATATTGTAGAGGCGAGCGAGTGTGAGCTTGGGCGACACGGCTCGTGAATTTGACGCCGTAATCAAACATGACTTCGTGTCGGGGGTTCTTGATTTGCGTCTTTTGGTTCTTCATAAACGCTTTGTTTTCTCAGGCTTCGGCTGTTGAAGTGAACATGGAAGGAACAGGCTACATTACATATGATCTTCGTTCCAATAGTATTGCCACGAAAACAAACCACATTACGTTTTCGTTCAAAACTTTCCGTCCCTCGGGCTTGATGGTTCACAGCAGCGGATCTCAGGGAGATTTCATCACGATAGAATTGATCCATGGACGACTAAGGTAAGGCTGAGATCATTCTAAATTACTCTTAGAAACCCAGAAAGAATCCATTATTTGATGGGGTAGCGAAAAACAACTATTCAATTCTCTAAGAGATATTTCACCGAAGTAATAAGCGATTTTCTTTCTACAACTACAAATAGATGCGGAGAGTAAACATTTAAAAATGTGTTTTCTGTGTTACTTCTTTTTCATTCTGGGTAAGTGAAAGCTGATTTTAAAAGTAGCTTCTAGTTTCAAGTTTAGCTTGTTGCCAACTTTCAACGCAAAGTTTGTCAAAAGTTTCTGGCGTTTGCGAAGGTAAACAAAGAAAGGGTCTATACTGACTGATCACGGATTAAATGCAATGAATGGAGGTGAAAATTGGATGAATAAAGAAGTGAGATGTTTTGAAATTGAACAAAGACAGTTGATCTATACCTCAGCTTCGCTTACAGGTATTAAAGAATTCTGGATAGCACATTGTTATCTGCACGAGTATAATGCAGTATCACTCACTTAATGACTGAGGCACGCGAATTGATTCTTATAGCACGGCTGACAATTAGTCAAAAGCAAGCATACACTTTCGCACCTACAACGCCTGAGCCAAGAATTCAACTTAACAAATGATCGCAAATAACCGCGCTTTCCTTCCCTAAAAGCTTCATCCACAGCTGTCTAGCCGCCTTTGTTAGGTATCGATGCTGGGCAGAGACCTATTGTTGAATTAAACATGGGTGAATGCAAAACAAACCCGAAAATTGTCTAGTTTCTCTTCCCTAAAATTTTATTTTCATTCGATAACAATGTTTAGCTGTTATAAGAACTTTACGGTTACATAGTGCGTTTACTCAAGAAAAAATGTTTTTCTTCTAAAGAAGTACTTCCTCCAAGTGACAAATGAATAACATTTTAAACTAAGTCTCTGTTGCAATTTGGAAGTTTTAGCTCGAAAAAAAACGCCCTCGTTTTTAAGCTTTTGTGTCTTAACCAATGGGAGAGTTTTAAGGTGGAGTTTTCTTTCAATGTAAATAGCGTCTCTTTATTGTCAAATTCCTCCTCAAGAGAATAGTTTACAAAATCCAAATTTTTCTTTATGTTTGTATATCAAGGAAAACAATGCACAGTTCTTTGTAACGTTTTCCTTCTACACCTGTCGCGGGACAGAAGGAATTGAGAAAGCTATGAAAACCTCGTGAGATAAATGTTATCTTTTGGATGTAGTTCTTCTCCTTAGATTATGTCTAGAGTGAAACTAAAACGCATGAATAATTATTACCACAGAGTATCTTACACATGGCTCATTATTATTAACAGAAGCTTCTGTTATTAATAATATCAATCAACAAATTTTCAGAGAAACTGAGCTTTGATTGTTTGGGATTTTTTTGCATGCAAAGATACATAAAACGTCGTTGTGAAAAAAAAGGAACTTTTCTTATTTCTCGTGAATGCCACTGTATTTCATATTGCTACAAGTGACTCGGAGCCAATTCGTTTTGGCTATGGAATATATTTCAAGACCGTGCGATTATTCAGTTTTATGGACTTATAGTTAAGTTGTTGTAACTTTCTAGATAGTTATCTGGCTCAGTCTCGCAGCGTACTTTTATTCAGTGTTAAGTGGCATATATTTTATTCAAGATACTGATAAAAAAAATTCTATAACCTTAACGGATCAATAACAAGTCTCGTCACTGTAACAATAGATTGTTAACCAGACGGGTAACAAGAATGCAGAAAATAATCAGTTGGTATTACGTACCGTAATCCACCGACACAGATCTCAGATCTCATTGAAAGAAATTTTCAACAATTGCTTATTTGACCTTGAAATAAGCTTGCGTGCGTAATTACCGTAAATAAATCTCAGTCGTGCAAACTTGATAAGTAGTCCCCTCTGTAACATTGGTCGGCAATAACTTCAATGTAAGACTGGTCAATATTTTAGTTCATGGTCAACACAGAACTTATCAACTTGATGGTATAATAAGCGGTATGTGCCTGTTGTCTTTATTTTGTGTCCACTTATTTAGTCTGGAACAAGAGTTTAATTACTTCGCCAGTGGTACGTGCTCGTCTATACAAGTTATTTATTGTTGGGGAAAAAGAAATGCTTGAAAACAAAACTCTACTTGAAGTTTACCTCCCCTCGGCTGTTCACGCAATATTTCTAGTTGTTTTAGTCAGTATATGTTATGTACGCACAGAATGAGAGAAGATTTAGTCGTAATTTAAAGCGCTGCTATGTTAGTTCAAGTCTACTTTTCACGTTTTTCAGAGACACAAGTCTAAATACCGTTAGGACAAACGAAACATGGGTTACTGCGGAATTTTGAGGACGTCTGGTTTGTGCCTTAGCGGTTTAGCGGCAATTTGTCCCTCATAAAAACACGATTTAACTGTAATTTACAAACTTAAAGTAATTATCACCTGGCTTGTAAACAACCGCTTACACAGTGTATTCCGCTTACGCATAATTATTACTGAGGACTGTTATTTTATTTTCTCCAATAACTGTTAAAAAATCTTGTCGAGGCTTAATAAGAAATGAAGAAATTTGCCAGCAGTTCAAACTGACATGAGATTGACAAGAGAATCATTTCTCTCGTTACAAACCAACAATATCCTGTTGATGTTTTTCAATGTCACCTGCGATCGTAACCGAAGTGCAGTGTCCACGGTTCCTGGAGCTGTTTTGAAATGTAAATTAATTTAAAATTTGCATGCCCATAATTAACTGCTATCAAAGTATGTAAGCGATATTTTGTAATAGCGGTCTCTCTTACCTCTGCTTCGTGGAAAAGGCCAAAAAAAAGGAACTGACTTCCGCTGTTTTTTTTGTTTTTTGTTTTTTGTTTTTTGTTTTTTTTTAAGAGACTTCGTTTAGTGCAAAACTTTGTTGGCTGAACTTTTGTATTCAACTCACTTGTATCCGTGAGCTGAAAAGTCTTCTCATTAACATCTAAGCTCACGCAGATGGCTAATCAGAAATCTCTGGCATTAAAATCAGTGAATTCTGGAGTTTTTAAACCCATGTTAAGTTAAGTTAATCCTAAGCTAGCATTTATTGTTTTTTCGCTGCCCGGAGCGTCAATGTGGCGGCATATTTACAATTTCTTTTTCCGGAAAAAAGTTTTTTTGTAATTTTTTAGGTTTACCATCAATCTTGGCAGTTCCAAAACCATTTCTGGGAAACACACCGTGCTCCTCGGAAGCAACTTGTCAGACAACAAATGGCATGAGGTGAAAGTGGATCGAAATCAGCACACGCTGGTAGTCACTGTCGATAAACTCAGGAGTCAATCCACCACACCGGGCTCTTTCGTCCGGCTTAACCTTGATAGATTCGTCTACGTTGGAGGTCTGGATCCGAGCGTATCTGGCGGTGTTCCGTCTACACGGAATTTTTATGGCTGCTTGAAAAATCTGTACTTCGACTTCATCGACATCTTCTATGGTGCTAAGATGGACGATAATGATTATGACACTCACGGTTTTGTTCGTTTTTACTGTCCAGATACTAGCTATGTTCCGGTCAATTTTCCAGAGCCCGATACTCATTTGAAGCTTAGCAAGCATTCCCCTAAAAATTTCTCCGTGGAGCTCAGTTTTCGCACCTACGACGGCAATGGTATTTTGGTTTACAAACAGAGTGCGCGCGCTCGCCTGTATCTTTCTCTGGTATCTGGAAAACTTGAGCTTGAAGTTCGGGTGGAACCCGATAAACCAATTAAAATCAGCGTCGGTGAAGCCTTGAACGATGGCATGTGGCATGACGTCATAGCTGGAGTAACTCGCAAGGACATGTGGTTGCAGCTAGATAGAAAGCCAGAACTACGTCATGAAAACCCGTGGTTGGCAGATATCGGGGATTTTCGAAGTCGTGTTTACATTGGCTACGGAACACAGAAGACAGGATTTGTTGGCTGTATGCACCGAATAAAGCTTAACGGGAATTTGGTGAGGCTGACAAGTTTGAGCGGCTCTCGGATAAGCGGAGCGGTCATAAACCGATGTGAAATTACCAACAAGTGTTTCCCTAATCCCTGTCGGAACGGCGGCCGCTGCCTCCAGACATGGCAGGCTTTTCGATGTGACTGCGGAGGAACGTTTTATCATGGGGACCGGTGCAACATCCCTCTTTACCGAGCCACATGCCAGGAGTACAAGGCACTGGGAATGGTTCAGGACGCGTATTGCAAAGTGGACCCTGATGGAACCGGGCCTCTGGGGACTTTTGATGTGCTGTGCAACATGACGGCCTCCGATGCTGCCAAGACAGTTATTAATCACGACAAAGAAGGCAAGCATCAGGTTACTTTGGGCGCCACGGATCTTGTGAGTCATTACTTCCAACGTATTTCGTACGTGAGTAACCTGGCCAGTATCCGAGCACTGATTCAGCGCAGCGCAAACTGTCGCCAATTCATCAGGTACGACTGTTATAATTCCAAACTATTGAATTCTCCCATTGGTCCTGAGCATGTGCAGTGGTTGTCGCGCACCGCTGTCCCACAGAACTACTGGGGAGGCGCACCAGCTGGAAGTAACAAGTGCGCATGTGGAGTAAAGAAGACCTGTGTGGATCCCTCAAAGTACTGTAATTGTGATGCAGATAGCGACGACAAGTGGAGGGAGGATTCGGGTGAGTTAAAATGCTTCTCTAGAAGTTATCCTCCTGTTTTTAAAAGCAGTAGTTCTAGACTGTCACGTCACGCTTTCCCATTGAGTGTTGTGTGACTTCTGTATGACGTTGTGCTTATTACAAGGCAGGCATCATCTGGACCTTTGGTTATCGATTTAAACTTTTATACTTGGCTCTCTTGTATCTGTAAATTATAAGTCTTTGTAGCGTAGAAGGAAAAGGAGAGGAAAACCACTTTTTTTCCTCTTTGGAGCACTGTAAATAGTTTGTAAGACCAGCACCCTCTGAAATTCCAAAAACTAATCCCTCCCTCACTTCCTTCCCGCCTTTTTTCATGTCCCCCTTCCACGTTTCTTAGTACCGCCTACCGTACACTGTTTACTCTAAACTTCGATCTTCCACAGATAATGAGTTAGGTGAATTTCACATAATCATTCATCCTTCAGCTCATGATTCACAACAGTTTGATGTGCCGTTGTTGATTCATATTTCACTGTTATCCCTCCTTGACAGGTTATTTAACAGACAAATCTTCTTTACCAGTAAACATGCTGCAGTTCTCCTCGGATGCCAAAGATTCATTCTTCACTCTCGGCCCATTAGAATGCTTCGGTTCCTCGGGCCAGTCCTCTGGACAAGTAAGCAATGCGAATTTTATCTCGTCCGCTTGCAGACTGGTCAACCCACCCCCCACAGTGGACGTAAAGACAACATCAAGTACCCCCCTCACTGCCACGCTGGGTCCACAGGAAACTTCTACAGTACGCAAAAAGCCCACTACCACACCAACCTCAGGTAACAATAGAAATTCTCTATCTTCCCCAAAACATCATGTTACCATGACGACCACTATTGCAACGAATAAAAACTCAACCCTGGTGACGTCAGTGTTAAGTCACGAGACCAAGAGCGATGGTGTGACAGTACATTCTTCCATTACCACAGGTAATGATGGCGTGACAGTGCACTCAAGCATCACGACTAAAGGCAAGACAGTCACGCTGCCTCCCGTCACGCAAATCGAGCCGAAGACGACACCCAAAGTGTTGGTCATAACTAACGGCAGTGTATCTTACATAACGCGCGTCAAAGGAGGTGTGGTGTACGACGCACGGTTTATCATCTTGATAACATCATCTGTGTTGGCCTTTATACTCCTCGTATGTGTCATAATCTTCGTTTTCCTGAAGCGCTCTGGCCGCACCTATGTGTGCTGTATCTCCTGCAAGAACTGCAGGAGGAAAAAGAGTATCCCGGATATTGAGGTGTATCGTCACTCAGTACGCACGGATTCCCCGGATGTGGTGCAGCTGGATGACTTAAATCACAGCGGAGTGGAGGTTGGGGCCTACAACATGAGCAACGGCCAAACAGTCTACCACTCAGTCCACCGGGACTCGCACGTCAGAAAATACGTGTCCTTTTCAGCCTCGACCTCCAAACTGTGAATGTCAATAGGAAAGAAAGGTAACAGCCATAAAAAGCATAAAACAGACATTATAAAATTTTTATAGCTCTGCAAGAGGGCACAAAGAGCAAAGTCCGGCTCTGAGATTGGCTGTACGAGCGGGCAAGATGAGGTTAACTTGCTCGCTCAGGATTGCCCGACGTATCCCGCAAGAAAATGGTACCTTACATGCCGTATAATAAATCGTTTATTAACCAAACCTGTTCGCTCAACATATATGAGTTGTTTGCCAAGCGTGAGGTGAAGATGGCTCGATATTGGCCAAATTCTTTCCTGCGTATTTATGGACCAAGAAGTCGTGGTCCATAAACACGCGGCAAAAACGAGGCCAATGTTCAGCCATCTTCACCAAACAAACTTGGTCAATAAGGGATTTATTATATGGCGAACCTGGTTCGGCTTCGGGGACATTTTTTCTTGCGGGAACACAGCGCGCAATCCCGGGCGGGAAAGGTAGCGGTATTTCACAGCGTAGGATTTGATTCATATCGCTCGCTCACAGGGTTAGACTCTTTTATTATTTCGTTTTACACGTTTATACACTTCGACTGCATCTTGGTCCATAAACAGTCCAAAAAAGGCAACCTGTTCACGTCGACCAACACGTTCTATCCGTCTGCTTCAAATTTTAGTGTCTTTCAAAGTAACAGATTTATTTTTGACTTTAAACCATTGATATTTACGTGAAACGGTTCTTTTTGTCACATTAGTGTAGTATATTAACTCAGTCATTATTAGTTTACTTTCTTTTTGTTAACTTCATCGTTTTCCTTTGTTTTCATCCTCTGACAACGTTCTGTTTTTCTGCATTCCCTTTCTTACACAGGACACTGATGTGTTTGTTTCTCGGGATGGATTGAAATTGTTGCAGAAGAAATTGTTTATACTGATGTCAATGTTCATGAAGAAAGGCGCGTATTCTAATGTCTACAAAGTCTGTGTGTGTTGTGGAACTGTTGGTAAATGGGAACCGATCAAATGAAGCAAGGCTTGTAATTGGCGACATAGTCGGAGTGCGCATTTCTATTCGCACGCGTTGCGTGCCAATGCGTAAAACACCTTAGTTACCAGACTCCTGTTTGAGGCTTTGAATGCTCATTCTTCGGGTCGATCGGCTTCCCGAATGTTATAAGTTGTTAATTAAGGAGTTTTAGCAAGCCAAATTGCAATACTTCTGGAGGTTTTTGTTTTCTACCTTGTGCCCAATTTTTATTCATATAATTCAACTTAAATGGGAAGAAAGTTATTAAACCATGGCATTTTAGGGCTACTGTGTCAGTCAAAATATTTTGAGAAAGCTTAACCAATCAGTGTTTATTTTGCTGGCAAAACTGACTATTTAGACTGTATTGAGGAAAGCAATGATCCACCAGGGATCTAATGGTTAAAGAAGAAGAAAAAAATTGTTCCTCCCCAGGTTTTATCATAAATAAAGTGCTCGCTTTATCTAGCTTTTAACGGTGAAATCGGCGGGGTCAAAACTAACAAAAAGAGGTTGCTATTCTCTCATTTTTAATTTTACCTTCATTGAGTTTTTGTTTCTATCGGCTATTGAAAGGAGAAAAGTTGAAAATGGATAATGGTAATAGCACGATAAATGGAATGGAGTCCGATTCGGCTTGCAATCATCCAAGAGATACTGAGAATTTGGGAGACCATAAAGGGGTAGTCTGATGGGTTACAGACGCCATTTTGAATTTCATCGAAGCAAAAGGTGACGTCACACTGGCAGTGATGACTCAACCAATGTTTTGCATGGACACGCTCCTTTCCTCCTAGTTACAGACGAGCCTGGTTACTGACCGAGTTAAAAGACACGAAGCTAGAGCTGCTAGCCCTATTACCCCGGCAAATGAATCCTAACCATTTCAAAATTTAAGTAAAAGAAAACAAACAAGATTTAACCTTTGAGGAATAAAAAGAGAAAAAGAGAAAAAGACAGTAGTTTTGAAACCCACAAAAAGGACATTCTAATCCACCTATGTAATACGGACCGTGTGCTTGTTAGTGATGAACATAGGTATTACTTTCTGAGGAAGCTGTAGGGCTTTATCAGCGGGTAAATGAAACACTTATCTATTTGGTTATCTAGTTTGTGAAGTTGACGTTTTGAGCATCAGCCATCAGCGTCACAAACATGCTACAGCCAGGTTAATTCACCCTTATCAACTTCAATTTCACAAAAAAGCTGTAAATGATGAGATGCGTACATTGTCCAAAGACACAGGCGTGACGTGCAACCTCACCAATTACTGCCCAATTGAGCGGTTTTCACCTGAGTGTCGAAAGTAATTCGCATTTGCTTTGGCTTTGCTTTACTACGCTTTGTGATTGGTTTAGAAAACTCCCGCAACTTTCTCATTCAATCAGGAGCAAAACCAAAACCAATTGCTACTCGTTCATATACTTTTTCCCGCGCTTTGTGTCGGCTACATGTATTTGGTGCGAGTTGTGATTGGTCCACTGAATTGTCTGTGTCCATTGGGATGGGCCAGAGTAACTACTTTGGTTTTGGTCTTTCGACACTCGATTGAAAACGGTTCTAAGGCTTGCCAATAGCCAATCAGGTTAAACATTTTATATTAGTTTTAGTAAATACAAAATAGAAACATTTGTCAAGGCTCTTGTCAGCACCACGTAAATAAAACTTCGTCTAGAGTAAAGTGTTAAGTAGCTGAAGCTACCTCACCGGGACGGGAGTTCAAGGCATTTACTCCGCGTATAAACCAATAGATATTTAGCCTTTCGCATTCCTAAATTAGAACACGTTTTAGAACAGGATTAACTCATTAAACCAATTATAGCATTACTATAGTTGATCATGTAATAAAACGGTTAAGAAAAGTTTATTGGCTGACTTAATATGATATAAGAGGAGGAGGTCAATAGCTAAGGGTGTTTGTCTCTCCCGTACTATTTCTGTGAGACAACCTAAGTGAGCTATATTCCGAATAGATTTACCTAGACTATTTGGGTTTCTGTAACGGTAGGCAAGGGGTTTTTCCTATTCAACCAAATATTTTGGAAATTTCAAAATGGAGGTAAATGATATGGAAATTTCCTAAGAAAATTTTGGTAAATTCCGAAAATTTTGAATTTTCGAAAGGCGAACAATTCAACTGAAAATACCGGAAATTCCAGGAGGAAAATCAATTGAATTGAAATTCACAGTAAGAAATTTTCGAAAATTTGGGTATTGCTCGGACACTTTCCATTTCACTAAAAATTCCGGAACTATCGAAAGAAAAACAAAGGGTACGAAAAAAGCCTTGGAAAAGTTTCCGGAAAATCCGAAAATTGCTGATATTCTAAAATGTGAACCATTCAACCGAAAATTCGGGCAATACCGGGAGAAAATCAATGGAACGAAAATTCCCGGGAAGAATTTTCCAAAACTTTTGGTATGCCTCGCGAGGTTGACCTCTTTTCCGGAAAATCCGAAAATTGCTGAATTTTTGAAATGTGAATCATTCGCCTCTGAAAATTTCCGATGTCTGAACCGGAAGTTTGTTTTATCATCCTTGTTTAGTATTGGTTTATCATTTCTTCGTTGCTCTTTTATACCTTACAAATTGTTACTTTAAGACTCAGAAAGAAAAAACAGACTTGAAATATCTTGATTGAGCTCCAGTAAAAGATGAAACGACGTTCCTGTACAATATTTTCTCGATTACAATAACTCCTGATGTAGAAAGATGTGACAAGCTTATTCTGTACGCCCCATTCTTGAATCGTTGTAAAAAAAACATAAGCACTTTCTGTAAACTTTATCGAGGAATGTAAAAAGACAATGTGAAAAACAATGAATATGTATGTACATTTCATATACTTCCTTCATAGTTTAATATCAGCAAACCTTTAATTACATGTAAAATTCTTGTTTAATAGCCCTCAAAACCAAGAATTTTGATCAAGTCGTTAAAAGCATTCTATCAAGATAAAATCAATTGCTAAAACTCCGTTTCTGTGCAATTTAAAGCGTATTGGCTCTCGTTAATCGAGAATTTTCACGAATATCTAATTAACAACGTTCATCAATAATTTTTTTCGTATGATACACGATTATTGTAATTTGTTCTGATCAAAGCTACAGTCTTATTCTCAAAAGGCAGTGTACGTCTACGGACCTTGTCAGATTGTTTACGTCATCTGACAATAAGAATCATCACACATACACTTTTCACACATGCGCAGTTCAAATCAAGAGGGGAGTTAGGCCACCTTCTCCTAAGGTAATCCCTCTCAAGTTACATTTGGACATGGTACCCAGTCCTCTGGCGTATACCACGCGCTTTGCGTGGATGTTTTCATGGAAATGTAGCAAGGGTTTACGAAAATGCTACTTGGCCTGTCCACGTGAGAAAAAACCGCGTCACAAGATTGGCTATTTCTAGACCTTCGTAGGATTTTAGCAAACCGGGAATGTTCAAACTGACTTGAAAGGGACTGTCTTGGGAATGAGGCCTTCATGAGAGATTAACAACTCTCATACTCCACATCCTCTCTTGGTTCAAATGCACTTTTCTGTTATAGCGAGTATTCTCTATCGAGCAGTTCTAGTCTCTGAAAGCCGCCCGCTCTCAGTCTCTTAAATCTTGCCAACCGTAGACTTGCGTTGCTATGTTTTCCATATATAAAAGCCATATCTACACCCAATATGATTTCAATCCTCCCGCTGCATTTCCATCTACGTACCTGCCATTGGCGCCACACTGTGTTAACTGCCTCCCCCGGATCGACGACCGCTTGGTTACTAGCGGCAGCAACCTGGCTGGATATCCAGATGATCCAGCCGGGGGGACGATGTACTCACCGCGCTTGCTATGAGTTCGAATGCACATTATGACGCGAGGGAGGGCAAACTTCATTGAAAGTAGAATGATGACAACTAACGCGGCAGAGATCATAACTATCGCTATTGTAGATATTTCACTCGCTGAATCTTCCTGATCTAGAGGAGTTGTTTGTCTTGTTTCTTCAACTTTTCCGGAGGTGGGCATTGTGGTGACCCCAGTGGATGATAAAGAGGCATTCGCGCATTCCCGTTCTCCCTCAATTGGACACAAGCTCTTTGTGGTCGACGGAGTTGGGGTGGTAGTTGTTGAGGCAGTGCGAGCTGAGGATGGTGTGGACGGCCCTGCCTTTGGACAAGCTTTCTTTAATCGAGTCATGTCGATCGAAGGATCGCTCTTCTTGGGAATCTTTTTCTCCTTTATAGTTCCCCAGCATTCCAATGGTCCGAGTGTAAAATCCGATTTTGCACTTTTCTTGTTAAATTCCAGTCCAGTAACAGGCAAGGCGCTTTTATCAGTCAAATATCCTTCGTCTACTCTCCATTGACTATCCTTGTTATCACAGTTGCAAAACTTCGCCGTGCCTTCGCAAGACGTTGGCTCCATCATTCCGCATGCGCATTTTTTACTTCCGGGTTCAGCTCCGCCCCAATAATCCTGTCTCTCGCCGTCACGTGCCAACCAGAAAGCGTGTGAAGGTCCGCGAGGCGTGTTAAGTAATTTTGAACTGAAGCAATGAAATCTGATATGCTGGCGGCATTCTTTACTGTTTTCTATCAACTTTATAATTTGTTGCATACTGATCGAGTTCGAGTAAGTTATTTCGTGTTTATAAAGCGTCCCGACGATATTTGCCTCGCTAACTCGGATCTTGGTCATTTTGTTGTGGTTTATAATGGTGTACGTTCGTTTGAGATCGTCCGTTACGTTACATAACGCCGTGTAGGGATCTCCATCTCCTACAGAATCTACCAAGCAGCGCATACTCGTCTTCAGTCCCATAGCCCTGTAATATTCACAAGCCGGCTTGTATTTCGAAATCTCGCATGTGTCGCCTTCGAACTGAGTGTGTTCACAGTCGCAATAAAACCGTTGCCAGTTCTGCGAGCAGTGGCCACCATTTTTGCACGGATTGGGCTGGCAACGATTCTCCAAACGACAGGCGTACTTTAAATCCTCATTAGTGTGTTTACTCTTCTTGAGATTCCTCAGGATAATCTTCTGGCTGTCAATTTGCAGGTTTAAAATGCAGCCCACAAAGCCAGGAAAGTCTCTGTTGTCGTCAAAACCGCCCAGGAAGATCTTTAAACGAGATCTATTAGCAAACTCCTGCATCAACAAGGAGTGATTCAACGGTTTCGTTCTGGTTCGTCCGTCCAACTGCAGACGAACTTCTCGCCCTCTAACACTGGCGTTCACGTTATGCCATTCACCATCATCAAGATTAGAACCCAGGCTCAGCACGGTCTTTGATCCGTTAGGAGCTGTGACGTCATAAAGTAAACTTCCAGCCGAGAGGCGGAGGTGAAGCTTGACTTTGACTGCGCTCCGCGATAACAGAAGACCCTCTTCGACGTGTGAACGGAATCGAAAACTGGCGTAAAACGTGTCGTTATCCGCTGGCAACTTCTTGACAGTCACTCGAAAGCCAACATTTGGATTGGACATAGTGACAACTCTGTAGTCGAGCTCCTCGCATTTGAACGACACTTTTCCGTTCGCATCGTAGCCAAGGAGTTCACCTTTTGCCCCTGAGATTAGATTTTTACCACGGAATATCAAATCTTCCAGACATCCTCGAAAATTTCGTGTCCCTCTCACGTGGTAATGCCTGTACGTGGCGGACTTCATGCCACCGATATACACGATGTCTAAATTAAGATCCTGGTACGCTTCAGGAATGATACCCGAAGAACTAACAGAATCTACCTTCAGTTTTGCTTCTCGACCGTCCTGTGTCAAAGTCACGTTGTGCCAGCGGCCGTCGTTCAAGTCTTTTTTTGGATTTTTTATCTTCAGCGTTCCAAGTAGGTGATCTCCTCCGAGATACGCTTGGTAACTACAGGACAAAAATTAGAAATCAATTAGGGGGGAGTATATGGTTGAATTATTATGAAATTAGCAGAAAGTACAAGGAGGAATGATCTTAAAACGATTTTAAAAGGAGTTAAAAGATAATCTGCAATTTGCCATTAGGAATTAACTTGCGCAAAGAAATTAAATCAATGCGGCAGCTGGACAAAATTGTGGCCAAGGCCATTGTAAAAAGCTGGGTTTTTTTGTGTTGTCCAGTACAGTTGCATTTGCTAAAGCTGACGCAATGGAGGCCACAGAAAGAGTCCGCATTAACGGGGTGTCTCGGTTAACCCAAACCAGCGGTCCATATCACCCGTGTTAAGCCTATGTCCGCAAAGAGAAATTTCAGAGAGCGCATTTTTGAAAAACAAGGATGAGCTATAGATGTAGCCATGAAGAAACGTTTGGCTAGAAGCACAGAAAATGACCGGTCCTTAGCGCTCTACTTCCTTAGTTTTGCAATAGATGAACTAGAAAAAGCCTGGGGATCTACTGCCTCGCAGAAAGTAATTTCGCCCAATAGAGGGACATTTAAAAAGCAGATAACCCGGCGAACGTTACAGTTTCATTGAATAATTCCGAGTGTCCAGAAGTTCTGAGTTTAATGAAATTTAATACGTTCTGCCTTGAAACATATTTTTGTTAATGTTTGGTTGTGGAATGAATGAGCTTGAACTGGCGACGTGATCACCTGAATTTAAATTTAAATTCAGGAACGTTCAAGTTTTATACGAACACTGATACGATACAATTATTTTGTTTTTCATAAGAAACCAGCAGAAAAACTCAATTCCTTTCGAGGCAGAGAAATACAATGATTGCCTTTCTCTTTCAAACTTCCTCTTTCGAGCTTTTTCCATATAGATCTACTCGATTTCTTGCGACACACAGAGTGCAATTTTTTGTCTAGGGTTTAACGTCTTCTGGGAAAATAGTTGGAGCGAATATTATTTTAATTTCGATAGAAGTCCCGCTAATTTATTGTACTGCTTCGTCATAGTTGGTGGCCAGGGCAAAATATTTATAATTATACTAGACAGTACTTGACCGAAAAAGAGAAATCATTGTAAACATATCTTGATCGTAAAAACCCACGAATTTTGCATCGATGACCAAGATAACAAGATTTAGAAATTTAAAACAAGATTTCTAATAGCTTCTTCATGAATCATACAATTTTTTGATTTACCATTTTTCTAAATCGATACATATTCTAAAGGTGAAATTTTTGTTTAAAACTAAATTACTTTGACAGTCTATTTTTAACAATCAAAATAAATATCGCTTTGTTTTGTTCGGCGCTTATTTTAGGAACGGGAAATTGTGCGCGACGAAGAAAATTACATTTATTTCATATTTTTTACAGTGTTGCTTATAGCCTTTTTGGAATTAACTTTCGCAGCATGAGAAATTTGAGTTTCAGCACATTTACAGAGTGAATCAGTTCCATTTGAACTAAACGTACGAGTGACGTATTTCCTATTTCTTTCCAAAAGAACTTTGGAAAGTTGTATGGATTCAAAACCGAAGCTGGAGCGTATCTCCAACAAAACTAGCCTCCGTGTGAAGATGTCAAGGCCATCCATTATCACAATCTATCAAGCTGTAAATTGACGTGGTAAAATGAAATCCTTACCCATTTCACTTTGTTTGCATTTTGTACGGGAAGAAAGTGATGTCTAACTGTTTACAATTTCACAGAACACTCCCATTCACTTCAACTTGTTAAAAATAACAACAACCTTACCGCACTTGACCGTGGTGGATGTCGAGCTGCAGAAAATCGTCGAGTTGCATGAAATCATTGTTCCCCGAGCGCGTGCTGTACACGAGAAGACCATTTGTGTGAATAGTTCGAAATCGCAGCTTAATCACCGTCTGTCGAGGATCCCCGGCTTTTCTTGGCTCGTAGATAATAAATTCTTCGCCAGTGAGACGAACTTGATCTCCAGATACATTTGTCGAGGTGAGACTGAAGAAAACCAGTAAAATCCCCATTTCGCGCGGGAAACCCATCGCGCCTTTGCAAAAGCGACGCTGGGTGACGCCTCAAAGAAAGAGAACAGTTGTGGATTTGAAGTGAGTAATTACAAGCGAACAAACTTTAGTTCGCCGCTGCGGGCGCTCCGTACCCCTTGAATCATGCTGATTTGCATGAGAGAATAAAGCACAATGCAGCGAGTCTTCCCCGCAAGAGGAATCTACCTGTTTTGGTCGCTGAACTACAGCCGAACAGAAGATTTGGTTAGAAGGGGTTTGGAAATTATCAATCAGCCAATGAGATAATGGCGAGTTAATAAACACTAATTGTTTTATATTCGTTTGAGATCGCCAGGTGTTTTATTTGACACTTTCTCGACGAGCTGTGTGGATTTTCTTCCGCAGAATCAGTGCAATGAAAACAAGCTTAATAACCCTTGAAAAGTAAGAAGAATTGCAATACGTAATTAAAGGATTGTAGCATTCAAGAGTTGTTAAAACGAACTTGTGTCGATCTACAAAACTCCTAAACAATGATGGCTTCGGAAAGCGTCTTTAAATCGATACACATTAACTGATGGACTTCTTATGTAACCCGGAAGAAATGAATTTCATTTAAATCAAGACTGGGTCACTAATTAAAAAATCCCTATCTATTCCCGAGAGAAATGAGCTTTTACGATAAATCACTCTCCCATACGTGCCGCATTGGTTTTCTACCACTTGACACCAAGTTTGCCATAGGGAGGCCGGGATCTCTTTAACTTTAATCACAGTACACGGGAAGCGATCTGAACTCGGTGTTATCAAATGCGCTCCATTCTACGTTTCTAACTGGCTCTTTATACCAGCAAATGATCATGGACGTCCCTGGAGGTGTTCCAAATCAAAAGGAACCCTTGGAAGCTTCAACGCACGGGCTTTATTCTCCTGTCGCGTGGATGTAGAATTTCTGTGGCTTTCCTTGTCACTTCAAGGTTTATTATTCCTTTGACTAGCCGGCCTGCATTTTAAATATTTTATGCCAGAATTTATCTTCATTTAATAGAAAGACTATTGAATAATGTACCTTCGGTGATAACATCTTGTCACAAAATTCCCTGAAAGGAGAAAAGTTCAAAAATGGTGAACCTGATCTATTTGCACCGTTAACTACATTTAAAATTTATTAGCATGTCGTCAAGTTTCTAAGCAATCTTAAAAGCATGTCTGTCTTTAGATCGCAAAATAGCTTTGATTTTGAGCTTTTTATTTCACACATGAGTTTATCTTTCTTCTCCTCAGGAAGTCTGCCATGCTTGGGTTTCTCGTACTTTCTTCAGATCAAGTAAAAACAACAAGTCGGAGTGAAATTTATAATGCTGAGAAATTTTGACAATTTTTTTTTTTTTTTAATCATTTTGGACACTTTCGCCGGACAATGTTGTTTGAATACATTCTCTTCTCGGTTCATCAGTTGCAAATTGACTGTGAATCTGAATTACTCTTATTTTGATTTTCAAAATGTTTTACTCGTTTGGGGTTAATCTTGGAAGGGAAATTGCGATTATAATGTTACAAAATTGTCATTCTAACAACCAGCAAAAATCGCGAACGACTCAACAACTTGGAACATTATATTACAATGTATCGCTAGCCGGGAAATATCAGGAGTAATTCAAGGTTAGCGACTTGGAAATATGTCTTTAAAATAAGCTCTTTTACTAATGTGAAGTGCATAATCTTATTCTTAGTTTTGCTCATTACATTTCACCTTTAAGCAGTTGCATTTTACTCGTAAAATATTTTCCACCATCTTCTCTGATAAATCTCTCTTGTTCAGGACTAAGAGATTAAACTATCTGCAATATCTAGGGCAATCTCACGTAGCGGGCAAGGTCTCAGAAAAACTACTCTCGTGTAAATTAGAATACAATCAGAGTACAATAACTCAAAACGATGATGAAACTAAATTACACGAAAATTAAATTACCCCGCTGATAACCATATTGTGATAGTTGATCTTTGATAGTGAAACCAAAAGCCTTGAATTTTAGGGGAGTGAAAAACCATTCACTTTATGTGAGATGTCAGAAATATAATTACATAAAATTACCACGTATATGCCCGAGTCTAATAACATGATTTTTGAGAACTTTTCATTTTAACACAAAGTCTGGGGAGTTAAAAAAGTGAAGAGCTATTTGCGACGAGTTTATGTCAGGTTTGTGAGCAGCACTAATTAATCTTCGTAGGAGGTTTTCTCACTTCATATCTGAATATTTTTTTTTTCTTTTTTCGTGCCACTTATTTTACAGTGTGCTCGATAACAGCTTAATGGCTCGTAACACTGAATGGTGAACCGATTTAAAACATCAACAGCCAAGGGCTGAAAATACATATGAGCTACATGCTTATCAATTCCTCGGCGTGTGGTTATGACGTAATTATGATAACGATGATAAAAAAAACCCGCTTGCGTCAAGTGAAAATAGAAAGTAAAATTGATTTTCGCGGGATTGTGTGGAAAATAGTTTCGTTATCGACGTTTACGGTGAAAAATTAAACGCGATAGCAAAGTATTGAATAAGATTGAAAATAAAATATTTCAAAAACTGGTTCGTTTTAAAATGTTTGCAACGACGGTCATACATGTTCAAAAACAAAAACGACGGTCATATAATTAGAGAGGTGGGGGGAGATACCCTTAAACACGAAAGCGCGTTATAAAAGGGCATAAGTTCCTCCCCCTAACTTTGAATTCACCCAAAAAAATCAAGCTGGGAGACGGTGAAGAGAACAACAACAAACGCTTAGTATTTGTTTAATCGTCAAAGCAATAAAACCTAACCAGAAACGGTCAGAAAATATCATTATAATTACTTTTCTGTAGGTTATTTTGTCTGGAGTAAAATATCTCCTCGCTTCGTATGAAAAACGTTTTTCGTTCTTTTGGTCAAATTGAACCAAGCCAACCGATAAGCTCCTCGATTTAAGATTCGCCCAATAAAATAGTGATCTGTGAAGTACTAATTTTTCTCAGATAAAGATACTTTCATTTTACTGCAAGTAAAGACAACGAAGACACTTAATTCACTTGCAGCTTACCTTTCGTGTATTCAAATCGCCCGCCATTTTGAATTTGCCCGCGCACGTCAACGGTGACTGACAAATGAGACTTGGATCTTCACAGGGAAGACTTCCTTATATAGCGCGTCTTCTTGTTTAATATGTTGGTTGTCGAGCTCTTTTAACATGAACTTCTGCCTCAGGAGATTAGGCGACCACCGCTCCCTTACCGGCGCGGTACGCCCCTGATCGTAAGCGATTAATCTAATTGTTTCAGTATAACCCTACAAGCCGTTCAAAACTTTATCTAATCCTCTTCACAGTAGCCTGCGAACAGTACAGGCTCCCGGCAAGGACGGAAAAAAACTTCGGCGAGCAAAGCGAGCGGACGAGCGCTAAACTGAAGAATTCGGAGAGCGAAGCGATCGGAGCGGGACGTTTCGTTTCGTTCGGGCTCGACGGGAGCCTCTACGCAGGTTATCTTCACAGACATATTTGATTTTGTAGTACAGCCACAATTTTTTTTAACCCCTCAGTGCTCTAGGAAGTTTTTTTCTCGGGACGTGGGTATGCATGATATTTCCTCTCCGTGTAATGACCTGTAACATGCATGTTTTTTCGGCTCACAGAACGAGCGTGAATTTCTTTACGGTAGTAGTCATGTGCAAAGTTTTTCGGGGGATACAATTACGCTTGCAGGATATTTAGTTTTAGTAAAAATCTACTAGCATTCTATCACGAATCCTGTTCTCTGATTGGCTACGCTACTCACTATCTATTCTGTGATAGAGAGTGAGTAGCGTAGCAGTGTGCGCTTGCAACAAAATGACGGCCGCTTCTGGGCATTTTCAAAGTGTCTGTGAAGATGATGTAGATAAGTTTTGAACGACTAGTTGATATATACTAAAACAATTAGATTATTTGCTCTCGATTTCTATGCGTGTTAGTTCGCCACTAAATATTCTCCGATTCGTATTGGTTTAAATTGATCACGTGACGCGATAGTGTTTATCCGCGGAGAGACACTATCAGCCCACAGTGCTCGTCCGAGGAAAATACCCGGATGGTTAGTACTCGTCCGTGAAAATTTTTCTGTAAACAAGCGTGATTATAGAAAATAAACACTTGAAATTATCAAGTGAGTTTTTGTCAATTTCCTTTTTCAATTTCACATTTGGCTGTCACGGCTTTCATTTAAAAAAAGTTGAAAATAATTCAAGATGATTTTTGAACTGGCGAGCGGAAGAAAATTTAGTGGTGAACGATAAAGACAATAGAGTGTTTATGTCTCGGAACTATAGGTCTGATAGTTGCCCCTTGGAAATTTGAGGTTCTTAAAACTGGCATATTTGCCCTCGAAGCTTCGAATATTTGTTTTAAGAACACCAAATTTCCGCTGGGCAACTATCAGCCGATAGTTCCTCGAGGCAAACACTCTATTGTTTAAATAGAAATCTAATTGCTTAATATAATCTTTCAAACTCACCCCAAGCCCCATCCCCCTCAAAAGTCAAATTGTCCACCCTTATTTGCAGGGGATGTACAATGATTTATAACGTACGTACACAGCCATTGTTCTGCGCATTAACCTTTTGGTTTGGTGACGTTCTTACTACCGTTGTCGTCGCGGTTTCATCTCGTTCCAAGTCTTATTCGTCTTGAAGTTGAAGAGATCTGGGAACGAAATCCCGCGAGGCGGTCACAATAGATCCGTCAAATAAGTCTCAAAATTTGGGGTTGACGCTAAGTACTTGCCTGGTTTTGTTCGCACCTGATAACATTTCTGTAACAGGCCATTTACATGATCCTCGCTGGCGGATTGTGACAGTAGGTTCACACTAGGTAGAAAATAATGAGGAAATGCACGGGTAGCCAGGCCGATACTGATTGCGTCTATAACAGCTAAAAGAAGCTCGGGTAGATTCTCTTCAGTCCAGTAACCCGGAGGGACATGGTCCATCGTGTAGAACAGAATAGTTTTCAGATTGTAAGAGGTGATGAATTTGGGTTGCGAGAGATGGGCTTTCAATATAGCTTTTAACACTAACCAGCATTTTCGTACCAGTGGTTGAGTCTCAATGATGTAATCTGCAAGGATAAGTTCAGCCCTTGATGTCGAAAGACGCCAACTATGTGGGATTGAGTCAATGGATTTAGCGACCAAATGGGCGGACATACGAACAAGCTCTTTTTCTACGTCGTTTGAGGGCCACTTCCGCTTTCTGGAAGTCCAGCTATCATAGGTATTGAAAATATCTGCAGCTGTAACGCAGATGACCAGGTCGATACTCCAATTGTTAATACAGTTGTATCCCGCTTTGCGCAGCGTGACACCCTGCCAGTCTTCCGGGTATGGAGACTGCATTTCAAGAGGTAGCTTTGCAATGTCAAATTGCAGTGTCAAAGCTGGTCCATTTCTACTGATGGCAATACAACCTGGCACAAATCCCTCCTCTCTCTCCATCATTTCATTCATGACTGTAACCCCAGCTTCCTCAAACGACTGCATGATTTTGTCTGCATCTAACAAATGATTTCCATCTCTAAAGACACAACAATCCTGCCATCTTTTAAGGCTATCGCCACTGAGAACAACATGCTTAAAAGCTTCTTGTTTCTCTTTGCCTGAAATTAGACAATCAACTAAAGACACACCCTCAGAATGTGCCCCCAAGTCACGCAACACAAGCATGAAATCAAACTCATGTTCGATATAATTCTGGAAATTTGTCTTCTGGCTAATGACAGAATGTTCTTTGAAGCTTCCAGTTGGGATAACCTCTTCAAAATCAAACCTGGAATCTACTTCACCGATACGTGGTAGAATTTCTTCTGTGACTAAAGTATTGAACTGTTCAAGTTTATCTGTTACTATTTGTGACTCGTTATATATTCGGTCTGCCTGGTAATGGGCCATCAGGTCTGATAGATCTCTGTATGGTACACCAGATAGCACATCAACCCTTTCCTGGGGGCTGTTTTCACTTTTACTGTTAGCCATGAAATTGTCTTTCTAATGATGTCTTACCTATTGACATGAGCAAAACATACATTTTATTTTAGACTGAACGGTATTTTGGTGCTGAAATTGTTGGCCTTGAAAAACTTGCCCATATAGCATGGGAAAATGATAAAACCTTACATGGCGCATGAGTGCAGGTGAGTTGGTCAGGGCCCCCGTGGGTGTCTCGCGTCCAAGCGATGTAGCGCGTCCGGTTTAAGCGGTAGATACCTAAACCCCAATATCAAATTAAAGCTTATAGGGCTGGCTATCAAACTATACCAAGAATTTTAAAATGAAATGAATTGCCGATTTTTTCAGGACCACTAAACACGAGCGCCCTAATCACCTTTTGGAAGCTACAAGTCAAAGCGAAGTTTGTTTTTCGCCAATTTATTTTTTTCCCCGGTTTAAGGACAAAAAGCGCCAAAAAAGCGTGTCTGCGTTTTGCCATATTCAATTGTAGTAAAAAGTTACAGAACATTTTCGAAATAGGATTTAAAAAATGTGAAGGGGTCGTACAAAAATCGCTCTCGGAGAAAACATATTTCGAAATAAACAATTCGCAGACACGTCTTTGTTTATTATGTTAATCTAGCTACTGTCCAAATTTGAGGGCAATCGAAGAAATTCCCTTTGAGTTGTAACTCTTTAAAGTGTCTGCTTCAAGCGAAAAAATTTAATCGAGAAAACAGCGCTAGGAAAAATCTCTTGCTTCGCAAACAAACTTCACCCACAAACGCCTTCAACTGGGTTCTCAGATCACTGAGCCAATCAGCGTTTGGAAAGTTTTTTTCTCGAGAAGAGAAGAGTCACTGTAAAAATCGATGTTATCGCTGTCAAGTTCCCAAATTTTTACAGAACCTTTCTCTTCTCTTGATTCGATCTTTTTGCCCGCTTGATACGATAGCCACAGCTTCATCCGCGAGGACATTTTTCCCTTCTTCAAACTCCGAGATGTACTTTCATTCGTTCTTCGCTGTTTTCGCTTTTTGGAACTGGTCCACGGAGTTTTCCGTGGTCCATGTTTACTTATAACTTAATAGAACTACACCTAATACGAAAAATGCGTGGATTCACAATGCTGATCAACTGAGTGAAGGTGAGTAGCCAGCCAATTCGTGGTATCCATATAGGTGATATTCCCGCGAAAGTCGTCTCGGTTGATTGCATACGCGTT
>Ga0126338_10000106_pt1 | contig 30785 bp, 13 predicted proteins | sample OrbCmetagenome_2_FD_92529 | JGI IMG/M metagenome (GOLD analysis project Ga0126338, IMG submission 92529) | Coral microbial communities from Petempiche,Puerto Morelos, Mexico - Orbicella C C metagenome | ecosystem: Host-associated > Invertebrates > Cnidaria > Coral | place: Petempiche,Puerto... | reverse complement strand
TAAAAGTTCATCCGAATGTAGTTTAAAAAAAAAAAAAAATTTTTTTTTTTTTTTTGCCAGGGAGGGGGTTTTTAAATAAAAATTTTTTTTTTTTTTTTTTTTTTTTTCTGTTGACAATGTATTTTGACAATTTGATAACAAAAATCGCTGAAATGGGACAGCTTCTTTTGAGTTCTGCTCACTGCAAAGTGAAATTTATCACTATTTCTCGCCCAGGAGTTTTGATTTTGCAGTTATCTCGCTTCATGGCCAACTGACCGTGATACAATGTAAAATTAAGCACAACGAGTGAAATAAGTATTACAACTAGTACTTGTGCAGAAATAAGACCTCAAATTAATAGTAAGTGTCATAAGTATTATGTAATAATGACACAAGCTAACTGCAACGGCTCACACGAAAGCAAGTCAATTTGCCTTAATTTCAAATATGATGAAAAATCATACACCGACATAGTATCTTTTGGTTGGTCGATTTGATGGTCTTAGGGGCTTAATACACAAGAAATTTTCGCAAGAAAATTATAAATTTGACAGAGCTTGGAGCGTTTTAAAATGATAGATCGTAACTCTGTGCGGTCAGATGTTCTCATGGTGCGATACTGAATCAGATTTGGGTTCAAATTAGCCTGTAATGGCTAAAATAAAATTTAACAACCGGTAGCATGCAAAATAAGTAGCTTTAAAAAGGTGTGTGATGTAATAAACATTCGAAATTTTTACGACGATAAATAGGGTTACTGTAAGGAAAAAAACAAATTTATACCGGATGGGACGCTAGCACTGATAAAACGGAAGCCATGAAAAGGTTTTTTTGACGATGTTAAGAACGCTATTCGAATACGAAGTAGCTCTCTTGAATTAATGCATTGTAAATTACGCTTTAAGATGTTTTCCAAAGATTTGTTGAGGTGATTTTTTTAATTTTAACTTAAGCTATCTGAGAAAGCAAATATAATTGGCGCTTAAGTTGGGGTAAACCTCACTGAAGATAGGACTTAAGTTTAAATTGCTGGGAAAACGATGTAAAATGGTGTAAATTTCAGTAAATTTCAGTTAATAGTCCTATAGTATCTCAAATCTGTATCAGAAAGCTTGCGCCTTGCGTGAATAATATATAACTTATATTCACAAAGGTCACAACGTGCAGGCCTCATGAATTTAAAAAATACGCGGATTATATAATAGAATCAGTTGAAGGTGCAGCGATGGATCCGCCCTGAACGGGGAAATACAACAAATCTGGGGTCACACGAAAATAAAGCTAAGTCAGAGATGGGTGTAGATTCATAGTTTTCAGCATTAATTAGTTCTAAAAATGCGTAAGGATAAACTAAACAAGAAGTCTCTCTTGAAACTTTCTACACTTCTGAATAGTTTTGATTGATTTGTAAAGGATCTATAATTGAAAAGAACTTTAATCAGCTAAAGATCTGGCTGTCGACAAAACAGTCTGTTCCTTAAGAAGAAGAATTTAAACCTGACTGGCGAGATTTATAAACCAATCGAAGATTTCAATTAACTTATAGACTGAAGAAAACTCCTGCGGTTATAGGAATTTTTAACCCCTCTCATGCAATTTTTTTATGATGCAGCATCATTTAGCGCACTACAGAAGGTCGATTCGCCTTTTTTCTTTCTTATAACACAACTGCCAACATAAAATAATGAAGAAACAAGGAATTATAAGACTGAAACGCACCGCTTTGTAAGGGACAGACCAAATATTTCGATGTTGTGGTTTCTGACACGGCAGTCGGAGGGTAATTTAGGTCTAATGGAGATTTTTTACCAAACTAATGTTTCGCCAATCTTTCAACCACAAACTACTACTCGAGACACGATCATTTACATTATTATATGAGGAATTTTAAGTTGACTCTACACTGATGTTAAAAACGTAATCGTAAGCACTTTCATCAGAAGAAATATTTATTCAAATTTCGTTTTTGAGCCCTGGAAATCTCTCAACATGGGGTCCCTAAATAACAACAGTCTTCGGTTATCCAAAAGACAAAAAAAGACCGTAAATATTGGGTAATTGGACGTACCTGCAATTTTATTTATAAAATCTCTCGTTGAATACAAGATCTTTAGTTGATGAAAAACTCGTTACTTCAACCGCAAACCGCTCGTAACCGTAACAACGTTTTAGTTCAAGGTACCTGCACTGTTTGAGACCTCATCAGGAGATTTTATGGAGAAAATTCACGGTTATCTTTTTTTGAAACTTCTCAGCTATCCCACTCGTCATTTTAAAACGTCTTTCGATCAAAGAAGTCGCCTAAGTTAGAAATGAACACAAATAAAGGAAAAGAGCTGAGCTCTTATTGGTAACTGCAATCATTTCCGACAGATCATTCCGCCCTTAATGAGGTGACCAAGGCGTAATTAGTGCTAGCCAAATAAAAATTTTGACACCCCATTTCCCTTAATATCAAGGCTTGCTGTTTCGCAATTACTGCGCAAAAGCCGCGCTACAAATGGGTTCCAAGCCAACAAAGTGCGCCTTCGAATTTCCGAGTCGAATTTCGTGGAGTGAAGACTACAGAAAATACACATACAGCGCCATTAAATTCCTCTATTAACTGGGAAGAAGTGTCAAACAGCACCAGTCCTCGAGGAATAGGTTTGCGACTTTCAAATTACATCTTTAACAAAGATAGCCTTGCCCATTTTTAATCGAAAATTTTAAATTACGTAGCGTGGGATTCTCGTCTAAACATTAGAGAACGCCTTATCTATACTGTATTTAGTAAAGGTATTATCAAGTTACATTCGTATAATGTAGAATGTTACTTTTATGAAACGCTTGTAACGTAAACCTAATTGAAGAAAACCATCTGCATATTATATTTTAAGAATTTTCTCTGGGACTTTTATTCAAATTGAGATCTATCCTTGGGACTAACATACGGAATATTGGCTTTGGAGACAGACATCCGGCGTTCTAATTGTCTGGAATCATTTCGTTTAAAGAACTCTGCACGAATCGCTTTTATTGCAATGTGATTACGACTAGAAAAGCTAAGTCCATTACGTCAAGAAGAATTTCATCAATTTGGTAAACCCAATTTTTAGTACGAGATTTTCTTCTGCTAACACAAGTAAGGAATTGTTACTGTTGCTTTGGAAATCATCAGTTCACAAGATTTGGAATTCCTTCTGTTAAAATATGCTCATTGAAAGCTAAGAAATTCTCAGCTTCCCTCTGGACCCGCTTGGCAAATTTTTTCAATATCTTGAAACTCGCACCAATTATTCTAATATCCAGAATTAAGGACATCTCATTCAAATCTTTAAGCCGAATCCTTCGAGTACATTTTAGATACATTGTTGTATTGTATACATAACGAAATTTCGATACATTTCGGTGCACTTTATTTCTTAAACTTGTGAAATAAACTTTGAAAGCTAAGATCTATTACAATTTGAAATATTTTCAGTGAGCAGCAATGAACGATAGAGCAAAAACTGACGTAGTAACAAGAAAAAAACTTAGAATTTAATGAAGTGCTTCTTCAGTAGAGTTGGAGCATATATGATTGTTTTGTCTATGTTTTTTTTTTTAATTACAACTTTATTCGGAGATCTTTCAAAAACAAAATTACTTAGAACAAAATAAACTCCAGTATTTCTATGCAAGCTAGTTTTTTAATTTCAACTTGGGAAGATTTATTTCACATTACAATTTTAGAGATTTTAAACGCGTAGCATGCAGTAAGTGATTAAGAGAGCAAAAATTGATCTTCTCGCAGATATCATAAACGGCTTTCGTCTGTAAAGTTAAAGCAAACAAGGCTGTTCTGTCTATATTTTACTTAATTGCAACTTTATTCGACTCCTTTTAAAACAAAACTTTGCTAGGAAGGAGTAATCTGCAATATTTCAAATCAGACAAGTCATTTTTACTCGCAAAAGATAAAAATGGCATTCATGTCATTTCTAAAAGAGCGAAGCTGTGGTTCTCAATTTGACATTTCCTCCAAAACAAATAAACGGAAAAAAGAAATTTAAAAAATCTAAATTAAGACAGCTCCTGTCCCGTTAGTTGAATGAAGCTTTTTATTTGAAAAGATAAATGAATCACTAAAAAACGCGCATTGTCGACAACTTCTGAAACGACTTTTAAAATCACTTACGTCGTGTTGTGCATTCGAGGAAGTTCCCTTTGAGGTCAAGCTTTTGTGGCCCTATTGCATGCGATTTCAAACTTCACTTTTGAATGTGTGAGGCGAGGGGTTTTCTTTTATTTAAGTAATATCGTTTCCGATTTTATCGGTCTCTTGTTTAGTACAAAATATTGCGATAAACAAATTTAAACAAGATAAATCATTAATAACAATGTTATTGGATAGCATGGAAATTTGCATGTGGCGATCGATTCATGACCTCATTTTGTTGATGCGCTGTTGGGGAACAAGTCCCTTTGAATCTTCAACCAATGATATCCAAGCAAATAAGATTAATCAGAAAGCCGCCTGTTAGCCCGTGTTATTAGAAAAGGATATATTAAACGTTGAGGGGACCGCTTTTTGCAGCAAAATTTTCAAATTCGTACGTGGCCCATCAACATATCTCTCTTTGCTTTGTAGCAGCCTGTCTGTCTTAATTGTTTAAACTACTGCCTTTTGTTTAGCTAGCGCGCTAGATCCGGCGCTGGGTTTCCAGATAACAATATTCAGTATGTATTGACATTTCATTTGGTCTCTGACCAGAAACGTTTGCTTGCATCTATGTTCGAAATATTCCTCCAAGAAGACAAACACCAAGACATATTTGGTGGTTCATTCGGAGCAGGACGCGTTAGGTAGGAGTTTTGTTAACCATTGTTGCAGCGCCCAGCGGCCAGCCGGTGCGCGGAATAAAAAAATGGTAAAACAGATGTTGCCGGTAAGATATTCCGGTTAGAACTCAAGTGTAATTTTATCTGCAAGCTTAAGCAGTGAATGTTTCCTTCTTGGGACTTCTATTCTTCGATTGCTAAGCGCCGGCTACTTTAATTCCGGCCGAATTATTAGCTTTAAATTTTTATCCGACCTCCGGGCCAATATTGCCGCCATCAATAAATGAAACTTTTCTACGGCTTAGAAAAGTAAATGTGGTTTGTATGTCGAAACAGCATGTTCTGACTAGAGAGTCAGTTTGCTTGGAATAGAAAGCCTTATTTCGGGATTCTAATAGGTTTTTCGTTAATCGTCTTTGTTTCAGTGACATGAAGTTGGAAACTCTGCAGCTTATGAGAAACATTCTGAAGAACAAGACTCGACGTTAATTCATCGCTACTTTCGTGAGTTATGCCCTTGTCTATTTATATTTTATTCAGGAACCATTTTGAGTAACTTCTGTTTAGTTTGGAATGAATAATGATAAACCTACGTCTATGGTATCCGGAATAATGTTTCATCTTTGTGTTGCATTGCTGACACGAACTCAGCTCTTTAGTGAATGGGACATTTTGTCTAACCTCGTCAAACATGCAGCCAAGAGAATAAATATTGTGGCATGGCTGTGTTAGACACGGATACACTGTTTCAGGAAGTCTATCACGAGAGAGGCCTTTTGGATTTATCGTAAATATATAAAGTTTCACAAAATGTATTAGGTTACAACCTCAAATACGTTCAAGTTGGGGTTCGTGAAATTCTATCTACTTGAATGTTTGCTTGAAGCACTAGTGCAAGGTGAAGTTGACAATTTCAAAACGCGTGCGGGTACGTTTCAAAAATTCGATGGTGCACCGCTTTGCCATTGTATTTTGCCGAACTAGTGTGAAGGGTTATTTTTTGTGCTTATATCGCCACAATTTCTCTCGGAGGGCGCGTCTTAAAAATATGAATCCCTAATAACTGCCTATTAAGTAGTAAACCTCCCTCTGGCCTAAGACAAATAAAACTGAGTTGGCTTATTTGTTTAGGAATATAGCGCCAGATGAATAAAAATGAGCATTGAGCGACTTATTCAACTGCTTCTATACCGAAGACACGTTTAACGCGATTTAACACACAGACATCCGTTAGAGGCAACGCATCTGTATTTACCCTAGATTTCTAGAGGAAGGAAATTGTTCTGGAGCGAGAAAAAGGTGCTACAAGATTCACATAATGCAGCGGATCTTTCTAATTTGCCTTGTTCGAAGTTGTTTATAGTAACATGTTTTGCTGAAGACGGCATTAGCATAGGCTTGTCAAGTTATTAGCAGTCGTGGAAAAGGACTGACTTTAATACATCCTGGTCATCAAATATTCTTTTTGAATCAGTTAATGCCGGTAAAATTGTGATGAATGCTGGTGGCATCGTTTGATGTTGTTTCCATCGATAAAGCGCGAACGCAAAATTAAAATTGTGTGGGCGAAGACTACAAAACTTGCCAACTAAATTGCCTTTTAAACTCTCGTACATGCATTAATGTTTCCTAATTCTGACGAAAATTTAGCCTTGCACTGTAATTTGGTAATTTGGAGGGTCGACTATTTTCTCGCTAGATTAATTGTCAAGAATTATTATCATCCTCTTAAAAATACATTTTCGCTATTGCCTGTGAATATTTTTATTTCTAAGATGTTTATTTGCAAATAAAAATTCGCTTTGATAACGAATGAGATAGTGGATTTTTAGCTTGGTTAATATTAAAGAAGATGGTGATTTTCTGTCAGTGAAACAGGCATACTCGGAGAGCCAAGACCTCCTGGCTAATAGTCCAGATGTACTGTACCGGGAGCATCTCTGCAAGAGACCCATGGGAGCTGAGGCCATTAAACTAGGTTCAAATGATTCCAGTCTCCTGTAGCCAGTGGTAAAGCATCTAGATTAGTAACAAGAAGGTCTTAGGTTCGACTCCTAGATGGAGCACTCGGAATTCTTTTTCAAAGCATATGCCTGTGTCAGTGACAGAAAAAATCATATTTAATTTTCAAAAATTTGCTTTCTTTGGATTTTTACGAAGACGTGATATAACGAAAATCTCATATATGATACAGATGTCGTGCTATCCAGGTTAAAATTTACGAATGGCAATTAAAGCTGAAATACCATTTATCTCACAGTGGTTGGGGTGTTATCAGTACTGTTCTTGTATAGAATGTTAATTCAAATCTCTCACTATTATGTTTCATTCAGCAACTGAACTTTCTTACGTTGACCCTTGTCAGTATCGTTGTTGTTGTTTTTGTTGTTCTTGTTTCGGTGTTCTTGTTGTCTTTTTTTGTTCAGTTTGCTTTTTTTCTCTTCTCGTGCTAACTGAAACACAATGCTGACGAAATCTCTAATCGTGACAACACATTTTAATCGTGCGGTCAGTCTTTGTAGTGTCAAATAGTCTCGCCAGCACGTTTCATCATACGACAACAGCAAAGACCTTTATCAGACCTAATATATAGACAAGTCAATCACCCACCACTGTAATAGAAATCATGTGTGTTTTCGCACTATCAGTTTTATCTTAATGGCAGTTTTAATCAACAGCTATTATCCAACAGTTTATAACTTCTTTTCCATTATGTTATTTGAAAGTTATTAGAGTGCCTTTAAAAAATGATGGTTTCGGCAAACGGCAAACAGAAATAATTGCCCCCAGTTTTCTTTTCCTCTTATCTTAAGATCGATCCAGCCAATTAATAGAGAGATATCTCCAATTCACAGCAATTCAGATACAAATATTTTCATTTCCGTGAGAAAACACCTTAAAACAGACGGTAAACGCCGTAAATTTAAGAGTTTACGGAGAAAAAAGTGGGTATATTCAGCAACTAGAAACACGGAGAAAGAAACACAGCTGGGGTATCACGGCTGGAGACACATCCGTTGTTTCATATGCAATTTAAATGAGCTAAATTATTGTTTTTGGCGTGTGGCTATCATTTGGAATATCTTTTTCTCGCTTGTTATCATTTTCGCCCATTAAGCTAGGTTTTCAGCCTACATTGAACATAAAATTGCAAACGAGGGGAAGGGAAAACATTTTAATTAACCTTTATTTTTATGTGTGTAACGTGTTTTTGGGTGCAGTATTGTCAAAGCTAAGAGATTTTTATTTTTATTTCTATTTCTTCAGTTTATTGTTTTCTTTTACTTCCCTGCTGGTTTAGGAGCTAGGTGATACAAAAAAAATGCTTTCAGGCATTGGTAGGCCAAAATTGCATAGTCTATTGTTATGTAGGTACAGTTATGCTGAAGCCAACGCTTGCTCTTATTGATTGACTTATGGTCCCGTGGCAATGGCTAAATCTAGATACTGTTTTGATAACTTTTATCCTAAGAATTCTATGGCAAATTCCCTCATTCATAACAATTAACTCAGTGAGACCTAGCAATCCTGAAAATTTGAGGTCAAAAGCTTTAAATCCTTCTTGAGATATCTTATCTCAAAGGTAAAAATAACTCGTTTTGAGCTCGAGAAAATGAGCTCAATACCTTAAGATTCAAATTCCGGTATAAAAACGAAAATTCCACATTTTTACAGAATTTCGGGTAGAATGATATCTGAGATCTGAAATGATTAGCAATTATTCCACGAGCGCACGTTGGATGTGAGATGATAGATATCCAACGAGGAGCATAGCGGCGAGTTGACTACTGAACCATCTCATATTCAGCGAGCACGAGTGGAATAACTGTTTTATTAAAAAACGCCCCCAAAATATAGAGAACTAAAATGAAATCAAAATAAAAACGCACCAAAAAATTACACGCACGCTTACCATTTTTATAGAGCATGGTGTAATGGCTCATAACCTAGACCAATGAAAACTCTCGAATTGCATTTTCCAATGATTCAGTTTTTGATAATTATCGATAGCTGCGAAATGGTCTGAAATTTTAACTTATGCCGAAAAATCGCCGAGAATGAGACTGAAAACTGAGATTCCAGTCCCTCACGTTCATAGCTTCCATGTCGTTTGCTGTGTTTAGCTTTTAAATTGAGAAAAAAAACATTTATCTTATTCTTAAATCAGATATTCTTTCGCTTCATAACACGCTTTGTTGTCGAAACAAAATCCAGCTGACATACATACTAACTTATTGATAAATTTTCAAAGGCTAAGAGTAACAATGGAAAACTTTCTTTTGTTATGTAGGGAAACATGCCTGGTTTGTGTAACGTGGGTGGGGACTTATTATTAATTACCACCATCACTCTCTGGATACCCAAACATTTATCTTTCTCAAAGTTACAAAATTCAAACCATAGAAGGGAATGAGAGGCACCGTTTGTGTGTGTTTTGCACCATGGTTTTGGGATGAGTTGTTGAAACTGTTTTCATCTTGTATTGTACTTCAGTTTTAGGAGTGTTCATGTATTCAGCTGTTCTCTCTTGTAGCAGTAAAATTATTGTTATTGATTTAATAGAAGGGTTGATGCAAATACTTCAATAACGCTATTGTTTTTTACAATGACATGGTTTATTTGGCCACCCATTTTTCTAAATACTTCACATCTGCCAAGTTTCGTTCGATACACAGTAAATTAAGCACGAAAAGTAAATAGATGAGTTCGTAAGTTGGACCGAAACTTGTTGGCCTCGAACTGACTGACTGACACGACTTTGCCTCGATGTTGATATAAATTCCCTGCGTAGCTGACGTAATGTGTATTAATTATGAAACACCATTAGTGCCTGGATTATGTAAATATAATTCCGGACAATGATGTCTTTTTCAATTTCGTTCAAAATGAACACAAAACCCTGATGCCTTGATGTTTTGGTAATGAGGGCTTCTCATGGTGACATCATAGTAGGAGAACTTTCAAACACGGCAAATTTACGACTTCCTATCAAATCTCGTAAAAATTAATGAGTTGTAACTCACATTGCTGGCTTCAATAAACTGAATACTGCAACCAGCTAATATTTGGCGCCTTGCCTGCCAGTTTTTATTGGAACTCAAGGTGAAAAGGAAAATATGTAAATTTGGAAATATTCTTCGCATTTCGTCGAACATCGATTTAATTTCCTTACCGAGAAAATCGTCACAAGGATTTCTAGAATATCAAGGCTTGCGGCTTTTTTCGCTGACATTTTTTTCTTTTTCCATCTTCAGAACAACAAGTTCAGGTAGGAAATTCATTAATTTATAAAAGATGCTTATGATTAACCGTCTAACTGTAGGACACATTACGTCCGCCACATTTCACTCGCTAAAAATCCAATTTTGCTGTTGGAGTGCTTGAGTTTCTAGACGAATATAACAGCAGCTGTCGAGTTAAATCAGTTCAGACGATTTGACTCCTTTTCAAGTAAACGAAAGTTTAACTCGTTCGCTTAGTTTTAATTTTCAAAATGCGGTGCCAAGTTGTTGTTTGTAATGAAAATGGTAAATTGTAAAGAAATTTATCATGCATCAAGCGCCTTCGGTTATAATTTTAAGACTAAGAACAATTTATTTTCAGTGGCATCGGCTTCGAGGTAAACGGGCATCCTTGAGCTGAGGATCCTGTGGTCGGCTCAGAGATTTTCGTAAAGGAGTATCTAAATAACTTAATACACTACACAGAATAACTAAGATACAATCCAGATAAACTGACGATAAAACATTGCAAATCTGCAAACCTTAACGTTTATCAGTGGAATTTCAGAGTTATCAGTCCTAATAGGTAGAAAATGCTTAACATAGAGCAGTTTTTGCTACGGCATACATCAAATTTATAGACTTAATTCATGAAAGTGAAGAATGATCATCGCAGTTACTTTTCCAATTTAAGCAATTGGAAAGAAGAAGCCTGAAAAAATTCAGGGCTTCAACGGCAGAAAAGACCAATAAGAAAGAATTATAGCGTTATAGTTTCAACAATAAGAATATAATTCGGAAGCAAAGTTTATTTATTGGCTTATCTCTTTATCCTGAGTATCAGAATTGGTTTTAACTCACGAAATACCCTATTTTGCGGTATTAAACCGGTGCTTATCATTGCGGCATGACCAAGATGTTTGGAGTTTTATCTCAAGAAATATTATTCATTATCTATCCAATAATTTGGTGGTCGTTACATAAGGAGCTCATCTATTTACAAACCTTAGCTTGCAAGAGATGTTTTCGGCTATTTATAAATACCTAGTTTATCTTAACGATTCTCCCAAAACAAATATTATAACATTCACCTGACACCATTAACTGTGGAAGAGATTTAAACAGGATGTATAATTTGCCACGAGGTGGAAGAGGTTTGAAATAAAACAATCGGACTGGGAAATTTTAACTGAAGAACTAGCTGCAAAATCCTAAAGGAAATCAGTAAATAAAGACTGGAGTATTTTTCATTTCATTTCGTTAACACTTTGAGAAACAATTTTTTGTTATGCATTGAGTTTAGTGTTGTAAACTATGGTGTTCATTAAAAACAATAGTGCTTTTATTTAGCCGTGAGGTTCATGCTGCGACATTCTTCTTCTCGTTAATGAGAAAAGACTCTCAAATGGCTTGGAGCTTTGTTAGAGCACGGTTGTGAATGAGTCGATTGTATACCGACTGAACAGTTTAAGCCATTTTCTTACTCCTTTGATTCTGAAAAGTGATTAGCATCTTGAAGAAGATCTAAATCAATCACACAAGCAAGGTACCCGTAAAATAATCGAAGAGACTTGTGTTACGGACCTGATTCCATATTTTTCGAATAGCTCTCAGTATCAAGTTTAACGTATACAATTATATCCTTTTATACATCAGCATCCTAGTTTCCTTGCAATAAGAATGCGTTCCTAGTGTACTGGTGACATGAATAAAAAAGAAAATATCAAATAGACCAGAGGATGAACTTGATTTAACACCAATTTCTAGGCGGTCGATAGGCAACGTTTAGTACACAAAATGACGGTGAATAACACGCAGTAAGGACTTGACATTTACAACACGGATAACATTGTGATTCTAATTACTGCGTTATCTCGTGGCCTGTGGCATTGTGTCTTGTTTTAAGCCAAGAAACGTTTCTCTCACAGCGTCTCTATACCAAGGGGTGCTGGATACCAGTGAAAAATCACGGACCCCTAACCAGACATAATGCCATAGGGGGAAGGACAGGGGAGTGAACCTATGATAAATTATCATTTTTTCAGGGTTTAGCATATCCCCCGCAGTCTGGGGGAGATAAAAATCGAGCAGTTTTCAAAACGTCCTCCAGGTACAATTGTCAGTGACGTCAACAATTTTTACACAACAAAATCATTTGGAAAGAGAGATACGTGGATCTTTCTAAAACGATGCGGCGAAATGGATTAAATTCTAGCACATTGATGCAGGCGAGAACACCGTGTTTTAAATTTGATTGCAAAGTTATCAGCAAAATTTAGTGGCAGTTTTTAACATCTAGCATGCATTAACACCATGCTAAACTTGAAGGATTTTATTCAATACAATTATATAAAATCTTTTGAAAAATGCGCTAAATTACATTTTGAGTGAGTTTGCAAACCTTAGTATAAGGATAGATTCCGCATCTTTGAAATTACCGCCGTATTGAAGCGGGGCTGGAGGAAAACTAAGAGGAAAATAGTTTAAGTACCCCACTCTACATCTGCCCTACAGCTTTCCGTCTCATTATGTTGGACAAGCAGAATGTCTACCACTTTTCACCATATAGTCATTTTTATCTCAAGCCCATGTAAATCCCTGTAACACAGACTAGGCGTGCCTCCCTAAAGTACATGCGTGCTTTAAAAAAACACAAGGCTCTAAAAAACTCAGCCTTTATATAATTTCTAATGCCTTTTAACAAACGATTTGGCTGAATTTGTTAAAGATGTAATTGAGAGTCCTAAGCAAATATTTTTGGGCTGAAACATCCTTGCAACCAAATGATTGGCCCGGGGGATTCTGTTGACGCCTTTCGTGGGCGAATTCCATAGAGATGTTTAAATTACCTTTGTTTTCATTGCCATTTAGCTTTGCAAGGTCAACCAAATGTGTAATGTTCCTGTGGGATCTCAAGTGTGAAATTTCAAATCGCGGACTTGCAAACCAAAATTAAAAACATAACAATTTTTCGTTGAAAATTATGGATTTTAAGACTGACTGCATGGAATATTTTGTTTCTCCTTTAGTGAGCGTAGTTTACTCACCTGCTAAGAGAGGTCCCAAAGTGTTACGAAACGTGATCGTTTAAGCGCGCTATTTACCAATTAAGTGCGTGCCGCAAAGAGTTACATGACACTCTGTCAATCCTATAGCTACCTGGTGGCACGATGAAAGTGATATTATCCGAAACGAATTAACGCTTTAAGGAAAATCATTAGTTCAGATATTCCGAACCAGACCGCTAAGTCTAGCCAATTAACAGTATTGTCAAGGCGGTGACACTTCACAAGCCTTACAAAACTGCCGCAAAGCATAAATTGTATTTTATGTGCGTAGAAATTCTAAGAGATTTTCTTGAAGGCCGCTGTAACATAATTCGCTTGATTTATCCCTTTACCACCTGTTATTCCATGACGTACTGAAAATGAATAAATCACCGACATGTAGGCAAGGATAAAAACAAAATTAGTTGGTAGCATTGTTTAATTTTCGTCGAGGCTGTGAATATAACCCGGTTTAAAGGGAAGCGAGTGTACCAGTGATATAGATTTCTGAGGATTGGAGGAGAACTTTGCTCAGGTGCGTAAGGTTTACAGGGGTTGAATGAAAAGTAAAACGGTGAACTTTCGGGTCCATATTTCCTGCTCTGGATAGTTCTTATGTTTAACACAGCTTTGGTGGAAATCTGGATATAAAATTAAATTTCTGTTGTTTTATAACCTTCATCAGTTACACAGGTAAATACAAAACTACGGTAAATTTCTTGTCAACAAATTTCTGCCCTCATTATCCGCTAAACATAAACTATTATATTGTACTGAAAAATAAAAATCACTCAAGTTTGTAGATCTAAGGCTTTGTCAATAAAATCTACCATTCCGACGCCGTGGACAACGTTACATAGAAACGCGTTTAACGCCTTGGTTTGCTTTATCAATATGCAACTCAAAGACACCTACAATTGAGAATAAAAAAGTCTAATTTTATCAGACGCTTGGTAAAACCTAATGTTAAGAAACTGTAGCTCTTTGTAATTATTTTGCTGAACCTGAGAAGTTTCCAGTGGTGTTTAATTTTGTTAAGACTGTGGGCAGGAACTGGCTGGTTTTGTATACAAAAACTGGCTGGACTTATCTCGAACAAGTTCGATACCTCTCACTTACAAGACTGAGATATCCAGGCAATAACTTGCACTGTGAAACAACATTGTGCATTTCGAAAGCTCGTCTTGCAAAATTTATCACAGCGAAAATTGTTTTCAGTATTTTTGTTAGTATTTATTATTTTAAAACAAGTTCGACGTTTTATTTGCTTTTATTAGCTTTTAGAAGTGTCCTTTCAGTACATGACATAGCATATTTTCACTTCATGTTGTATACTTCATTTTTTTTTTCTTATGTTTTGCAAGCATAATAATTTCTGTGAATTAATTTCCAAAAATATCTCAGTTCCCTTAAATTATCTATATTGTGTTCTCCAACTACAAAGCACCATCGTCACTGTTACGCGAGACAACCCTCCCTGCCAAATTGCAGCACCATATTATTTTCTAAATTTAATTCACAAATGTAGGTGACATTTAATTCTTGCGGGTAGTTGGACATTTTGAAACACGACACCAGAATACATGCAAAGAAAATTTCCATTATCGTTTAATTGCCCAACCGTTACGTCGGAAACATACAGTTGTTTAAGTTTCGACGTCAGAAAAGCGGTTGCCAATAGATTCTTTGGTTAATATTGGAATTAAGATACGTGAAATGAATGCAGCGCTCCCTTTAATAATAGGTTAATTTCCACCTGTTCTTCAGTTGATTGCGTGCTAATGATCATTCACGGAAACCAGGAAAGCAAAACACGGAATAATTTCACTCAGAGAGTTGTGAGAACGTGTTTCTGCTTGGCTGTCCACGCTAACAGGAGGACGCTATTTCATTATAGGGTACAGTAGCTTACTTCGTTTTCTTTCCAAATGTGTCACTTTTTGATGTTCGTTCGTTTTTTGGTTTTTGAGGTAAGGTTGATGGGCTTTGACTTTACCATCCAACTGGTAAATGTATATACGTGACTATTTCAGGTGTCTTTTTGTTTCTTTCCGGAACTTGTCGCCCTTTTCGCTTTGAGAAGGCAGCGTGGCCGAGTGGTTAGGGCGCCGGAGTTTAAGTCCCGAGGTCGCTGGTCGAAGTCCCGTTCTGACCACTTGGCTGGAGTTATTTCTCGGTACACCGTGGTTCAGCTTCTCTGATCTGCCTCCCGCCAGTTGGAATTTTTAAGCCTATTTTGTTTAGTCAAGAGATTACCTTCATAATCTCTTGTTTTAGTCGATATGTTTGCTTCTTTTAGTTTAAGTTACACGCCTATGAACTAGCTATGTGTAGCTAAGCGCATTGACCACTATAAACGACAACATTTGAACATTTTGGAACATTTGATCATTTTGGGCATCTCAAAGACCAAAATATCAACTAATTGGCATCAACTTATTTTCTTGTCGCTATGGCTCACTTATACCATGAACTGAACAGGATGATCGCAAGCTAGACCTGTTCTCCGTGATACGGTTTATTAAGCCGTATTTATTTACCTCGTGAACTGTGTGGCAAGAGGTAGAAGCAAAAAATCATTGTAAGACAGGTGTCTCAAGATGACAGGCCGTAACGCGATTTCACCGTCACGTATTTCTCGTCGCCGCGGTTACCAGTCGTTATAATTAAGCCCCCAAGACGATTAGCCCCTAGCCAGTTAGCCCCCCACCAGAAGTCGATTAGCCCCCATTCACGTTTAAAGAACGAAAACTAGACAGTGTTTTCGACTTCAGTTCTGGTTGGCGGCTAAAGTATTAGGGGCTATTCGACTTGGGGGCTAAACGACCGGATACCTTCTCTTCTCATCTACGTGAAGTCAGACTGTCTAGATAAAAATCAAGTACCTCCTTTACTTTACTTCACTTTACTATCTAATTGAAAGTTTAACAATGAAGGTAAATCTCTTTAGGCATATGCCCATCTCACTTACCTTCCCACCCTGCCGCCCTCTCTCCCTCCTTCCTTCCTTTCTTCCCTCCCCCCTCCCCACCCAAACCCATTCTTGTTTACTTTCAGGACAATTTACTTTGTCTGATGTCCTTTGAACCAAGTTTAAATAACCGAGCCTTCAGAGCGGACAAACGTCTTTCAGCGGTCTCTGCTGTTAATTGCATGTAGTGTAGTGCAATTTAAATTTTTCACTGTTTACGCATTGTTTTGCAAACTTTTTACATAGAACGTTAATTTTCGAGCTGAGGTTGAACGCCCTAAATGTTAAGAAGATTTGATTCCGAAAATGTTTATACTTAAAACGACCTCAAACGCTATATTATAACAATTTTGCAAAGCAGGTGATAAATGACAATGTTGTTTCCAAGTTCGATGTGAACAACGGTTGATTCGTAATGTAAACATGTAGTATTTTCACTCTTACCGGAAGAAATGTACCAATGTTTTATTTCGTACATTGTAATGTCCTCGGCCGAATTTCAGCCATGGATTTGTTCTTCGCAACTCCTTCAGGTAAAAATTAAGGTTTTCCGAATACTGCAATGTTCTCCGCGTGCAGATAAAACGTTAACCCTTATCCCGTTAGCATACCGTCCTTCAACGCTCAAATTCGCAAGAACTCGCTTTTCCTGTTAATTGTAGTTGTTAACTTATTTCTAAATCTGTAGGCTCTCTAAAAGTCCATATCTCAAAAACAAATAAATAGACGCCATAATTTACCCATAAAATAATACTGAATATGACAGTCAAAATAATAGTATACACTAATGTTGGTTGATGCATATTTTATTCATAAATTTCCCTCTGCCTTTTCTTGGGATTAATAATACATTGCTTATCTTAAATCTAGCAATCTCGCGTAAATATCGAACTTCGTAAACTAAGCTCTTTATTTTGAAGAACCTAGAATGTCAGAATTTTGAAGAACCTAGAATTAATAGCCTTAATTTCGGACAGATGGTTAAATAGAGATGTCCAATGATGTTCTTAGATTTCAAACATTTGAAATCAATAGTACATTTTATGGAATTATTATATCTTATGCTATATGTTATATGTTGTAATTCAGTTTCGAAACTGATGTTGCAAACTTACAACTCGCTTAAACCGATTTTCCAATAATGTATTTCAGTTTCTCTCTGAATTTACTGAGTCATTTTCGAACAGTTAACTTTTACTTTTATTTTTAAAACAGTGGTACTTTGTTTTTATTTGAATCCCGCTGAAAAAAAAAACTCAGAGGTAGTAGATTTTTCTCAAAATGTGTCACTTTTCTTGAAAGATTTTTGTCTACGAAAACATTTTTTGAATGCTCGCTTTGGTCGTTCGATTCTTTCCGTTAGTATTTTACGTGAAGTTATTGGCATTAATAATGAATGCATTGTTGTCAAGGCTGAGCAATAATAAACTTCAACATGCAGGTTTTGAAATGCTCGCAGCTGGCACTGTTTCGTTCCTCGTAGGTATTTTCCTAATGTTACTTCGGACGAGCACGTCGCTTGGGCCAAAAAATAACTACTTAGTCAGAGTTTAGAAAACGAGGGTCTAAAATAGGCGTGTCCTCTAAGCCTACCTGAATAATGCACCAGAGTTTTAAGCATTTTTAAGAAACTTTTAGCGTGTAAAATTGTTTTGTCTTAAACGTTGCTCACGAGGCTCACTGGGTTCCCACTGCGTACATAACATAATGAATTATTCCACTAATAATGTGGTTAGAGCTAATCGTTTGGAGCAGGCGTACCGCAGGGGATTTATCTTAATTAAGTTGGTGAAGACGAGGGATGAAACAATGAACCATTTTCCTCGTTTTCTAAGAAGAAAGATCTCTATCAACTCGCTTATTACAAAGCTAGGGATAATATCTCCCGCCAGACTGTCTCTCTTTTCCTAATTTAATACTTTTTAATTCATGTAGAATTTCATTTCAGTGAAAAATATTCAAACTGGCGAAACAGTCTTGGTGTGCGATAGACTTTCTAAAATCGTTCGCTTTTCCGTTCTTAGTTAAAAAAAATTCTGGTATATTACAATTTAGTAACTCTTGTAACGGCGGAAAAAGAAAGCAATATAGAGTGCAAAGTCATACATCTTCAATCGGATCGTATGTTGTAAACTTTTTTATGAATCAGCTCAAAAACGTGATGAGGAAAAAAACTATTTATGTAATGATCTGAGTAGAAGTAATTATTTTTCCTAACAGTCGCTCTACACCACATGGCGCGAAATTTAATTGTCCTGCTCAGTACATAAAAATCCCCTAATGACATGAATTACTTTGCGCATGTCATGATATGAATCCTATAAAATAAACAAAGCTATTTCTGTTCAAGTTATACCTTGAAGAAGGTCATTCTCGACCGGTGGTAAACTATTATTGCTTCAATATTGTGAGTGTTTAAGCAATTTCCGACCCGTTGGTAATTTTGAAGACTTTCAACAATTGCTCGTCAGTTGAAATTGCGTGCAGCTGGTCCGAATAGGTTGATCAATGAAAGCGATTTCTAAAGGATTTAATTTTTCCTTTCGTTTCTCTTTTGTCTGCTTTTTCTTCATTTACACAAACTTGTAGTCACAGATAATGATATCGTGGCTTTCACATCGCGAAAAACTGTTAAATATTTCATGAGTTTACGATTAAGTCTTTGTCGAGATCTTATTACTACACGTTCGCCCGGCGGCAGTAGGCTAACCAACTGGCATTTTTGTCAGAAGCCGAGCTCTGATTCGTTGAAACACTGTTGTTATGGTAATTTCCCTTGATGTAGATAATCTAAAGCAAATAGTCAGAAATTAAGAGCTGCAAAAGCTGCCTGAACCTTCAGGACAGTCAAGCTGTACGTGTTAAAATTGCCGTTCTTCGAATCTTTTAATCAAGCCGCCAAAAATGTAAGAATGGCTTCACAATTGGTTTTCTTTATTCTTTGGACTTATCTCGTCGCTAAATCCGCTTAGTCGTTGGAAAACGCCAGAAGTGGTTTGTACTTGAGAAAAATCGAACTTTTGATCACGGGTTATTGACAGCGCAATCGCCAAACTAAAACAAGACCCGGTCTGGTCTTACTCGGTCATGGAGGTCATCAATTCTCCGGGGCTCTCCTCAAGCAGTTATCGGAGGGAAACTTTGTGGAATTTTCAACCAATTCGTTAAGATTTTCCAGAAGCGTTTTTTTACCGTATTCACCGGGTTGTAAAACTCAATATTAACTTCACATGGCTGTATATATTGCTTTGACAAACAGGTGTTGGCCTCCAACGGATCATGTGTCAACAAACAGACATCGAAACTACAGGAGTCTAAAATCTACACTTTAGATGACAATATTTGCGCTAGAATATTCATGTGCATTTGTGAGTTGACAATAATAATAGCTACTGGTCAAAGACCCTTCATCTAAACTCAAAATATCCAAGACATCGCTCATTTGCTATATTCATGTATTTTCAGGGACGAAATGCCTGTTGGACGAAGAGGACTTGTGGTGCCTCAAAACACTTTTCTGGAAAATGTTGTTCGGCGCTCGAATGGCCTTCGTAAGTAACACTGACATTGATGTTTTGCAAAAATGCTAAACAGACTTTTACTATAAACAAGAAAATTATTTCCATAAATTTAAGGTAGAAAATGACTTTAAAAAAGTCCTTTCAGTTTGATCTACGCTTTCACTAACACTTGGGAGCTGACATATTGACCTTTCAAGGGTGCCTGTTTTATTCCAAAACGAAAAATAGTTTTCCTATTTCGTGATTTGTGTCTCCGTGATACTTTGTCTGTTCGATTGCCTGATTGTTTCCGAGATATGGCATCTAAAAAGAAAAAAAAGAATTAGATAAAACAATACAATTCGAAATTAAAACTAAAAAAGTCTCAAAGACATTTGTCCAGCTATTAAAGAAGTAATTCGTTTGTGTATATTAGGACAAAAATGATCGCAAAATCTCAAAATAGCTTCTTGTAGTTTTCAGTTACTTCGATTGTGGGAAAATCCGGCGAAACTGAAAGAAATTTTGTACCTCAGAGAGTTTGTTTGTAATTACCTTTGTCGTTTTAGAATTTATTGTTTGATGTCTCAAAGTCAACCATATAGTGAACAGTATGTGTTTATTAACTTCTGTCTCGAATCACCGGCTAAATTCGATAAAAACATCGTATATAAAACCCTCTTTTCTGAAACATTGCGTCTATACCGGCAAAATTCTTCCCGGCAACGTTTTGAAAACTTATTAACGTAAACGAACTTTATCTTTATTTTAATAGTGACTAACGTATTCATCCAAACTTTTCAATATTAACATATCTAAAGAAAATAAATATGTATATCTAATTTTCTTATTCGATGAAATAAACTTGGTTAGCATCGAAGCTGGGTTTCAGAGGGTATTTGCCTCAGTTTGTTGACACAGAAAATTGGATACTGTGTACTATAACCCTAAGTTACAGTTTTTGAAATGATTCTGTGTGACTAAAGCCATCTGTCGACGTCTGAAAATGTAAACTAGCCAACACTTTTGAATGAATGACTTGAAGCAGGGTTTAAAAGTCAGATCCTTTCAAACTTGATTGTAGAAACTGATGTCAGAAAGTATGGTACTGTAAATTTGGTGGCGCTTTATGACGATCGACACTTTCTAACCTCAGTTTCTACATCACGAATTTAGAAATTCACAGGATTTAAAACAGATGTCATAACTAGAAAAAGGATACAAAATTTATTGATAGTACCAAGTTTGAAAGGATCTGGGTTTTAAAAACCCTGCTTCAAATAATTTATTCAAAAGTTTGAGCCATTTTCCATTTACAGACGTTGACGGAAGCTTGACGCCTTTCGCCACCTACTCATCCAAACTTTGGTAAATTTGACGTTTTTCATCAGGAAATATCTGGTTCAATATTTAACGAGTTCATTCAATATTTATCGTAGTTAGTAGATGACGTATACGTTATCGATGTATCGTTTCTGTGCGTTTGCAAGACCAAATTTAATTTTAGATAAACTTACGCTGATGAGCAATTGGTCTTTCATATATTCACTTGCGAGGTAAACATGGCTTTGAATGGAAAACGGGTGGTTGTTTCTTGAAAAATTAATACTGTTTGATATAAAAAGAGTCTTATGACGGGAGTGTATGCGAAAAAAAAAGTTTTTTGATGCGGTATTCAAAAGGAATATAATGTAACGCCCATAATATCCTCCAAATAAATCTGCAGTGTAGAATAATTTGATGGCTTCGATCGAAGATTTCTGTGAAAATTTTTACAAATATTTTCAAAGAACACCTGGAAATTATCTCCACGTTTTCGAACAATTATCTCGTTGTTAGATTATAGCCGATAGTTTTCGAAATGTCCGAACTTTTCGAATGATTTGTCGAGTTTACTTCGAATTGATATTTTCCTGTCCTTACGTAACATTTGAGGAAAGCAGAACGAAGTATTGATCGGAAATATTTTTTTGGAAACATCAGTTAACCCCTTTAGCAACGCCGGAAACATTTCTTTCCGAAACAGTCTTGTTCGACGGAAACGAACTTTCGTTTTTTTGGACCATTTAGGGCAGAATTTCGCCCGCGAGTGCTGGCGGAATGTCGCCAATTGCACAGGCTACAAAAATCTTAAATCTGTTTCCCCGAGTGATTAAACTGGGAAGAACGTTCACTCGTTCCGTAAAAGGGTGAAGGTCTGGTTTCTCCTTGTAATAAAAATGATAAAAAAAGACAGTTATAAAAAGGCCCAATGAGGTAGAGAGAAACGAGAAAAATCGTCAACTTGAGGATTTTGTCTTGATGGATCATTAGTTTCTCAGAAACGACGTTGAAAGGAATGTAAGGAGATAAGTAATGAGGATTTATATTTAGAGAAAACCATTTTTATTGTTGAGAGAAAACCATGACGGATTAAATAGGGATTGATAAACAAAACGTATGAAATTAAACTATATTGTGTCTGACGGAAAATTCGGAAAACATATAATTGATTGCCTGAGAGTTCTCTTCGTGATCGGGACTGGACTGGCTTGGCCTCGTGGAAATGGAGAGGGAGGAGATCAAAATTAACAGACAGGAGAACTCTTTACTGATAAATTTTAACGCGATGAGACTTATTGGGCAAAAAGCTTTAAAAGAGATGTGGGTTTAGAAGCTAGAGCTTTTTCAGCAGAAAATATAACTTTGAATTGGTTTCTCATTTTTTGTCAACAAACTTTCTATAACCGCTTTATCACATAGGGAGAATTATTCAGGAACTATTCTTTTCCCGCATCAAAACAAAAATAACAGGCTATTCTTACAGACATTTTGTCTGGCTCTATTGTGCAGATTATACCTACTGCATGCATGCCAAATTGATTTGATGAGACCTTGTGAGGCGAGTTGAGTTAAAGCTTATTGCTATTTACGTGCAGAAAAGATCATTAGTTTTCGGTGACATTGGATGAATGCGAACTCAAGGCGTGGCACACGTGTCATCGAAGCTTTTGTTGTACTGTACCTTGTCTTTTCTTAAAGGCATGAAGTGGTGGCAGTATATAAGGGAATTAATTATCGTCCACAGTTCAGAAGCTTTATTTAAAATTAATGTAATCACTGACAAAGAATTTTCTGTGATCCTTGAAAGTCACCGGCTGTTTTTCAGTATATTTTCCATGACTTTTGTCCATTTCCGTCGGCTGATTAAACAGACACCCCACTGTCACGAAAAGGTTTGGTGAAATAAAAGAACATTCTGGTAAAAAACGGTTCTTGTAAAAAAGTTTCTACTGCACTCTTATATTCCTCTTGGTTTATTAATTATTACCAAAAACCGTAAAGGCTACCAGGGAAGGGATAGTTCAAACCCATCATAAGTTATCCTAGCGGAACATTTTTGATCACGAAAAGTTGACAGACCGAAATTAAGAAGAATTTTAAAAAATGATTGATATAAAGCACATCAATGATTTCAGTTAATACATAATTTATTGATGGCCTGAATGCCTTAATAAAAGGATACCACATTGTAACCAGGTTTTGGCAGTAAAGAGTCAGAAAGGCTTGATAGAAAAATCTTCAAAAGGTTAAAGTTACTGAGATGCATGTTCTAAGACTCAATTGGACGGTAAATAAAACAATTTAAAATGCAAAGCTGGCACTAAGAAAAAGGCTGTGCAAATATAATGATATCGTGTCTAATAGGGCTAGAGTAAGAGTGAAATAAAACCAAACAGCCCCTGGAATTTGACTGTAAAATACTAACAATATGGAGACATGATTGATCACCGCAGTTATACACACAACTTAAGCAGTTGTGAAATTAAAGCCTGAAAAAAAAAATCAGGTCTGAACAAGATTCGAACCCATGACCTCTGCGATACCGGTGCAGTGCTCTTCCAACTGAGCTATCAAGCCAATAAGGAGCTGGTCACTTCGTGAGTTCGTAATTAATTTTACAACTGCTTAAGTTGCGTGTATAACTGCGATGATCAATCACGTCTTCATATCGTTCTCTGCAGTTCAAATATATGATCTTTCATATATTCACTTGCATTCAACGAACAATATTAGTGGATAACTGAAAAGCAATTTTCGTTGCAGACTCGTTATTCGTTCTTGGAAATGCTCAAATCATAGAGAACCCTATCGTATACTCAAGTGACGGGTTTTGCAAGTTCACGGGTTTTACACGAGCAGAAGTTATGAAGAAGAACTGCGACTGCAGTTTCCTGTATGGTCAGCAGACAGACCCTGAGACTATTAGGGAGCTCCATAATGCCTTGCAGGCTAAGACTGCGATCCAAAAAGAGTTTATTGCATATAAGAAAGATGGTAAGGCGACCTTTTGTTTTTTCCAGGTAACGTTCCTTTTACAAAACATAGGCACGCAAGGAGTACAAAACATTATTTTAGAATACGGTTAAACTGGAGTACTTCGCAGAGGAAAACTATCTTTTAAGACATGTACAGTGAGTGCTAAGTAGTGACCGTGATTTCATCTTATTTAGAGCGGTTTTCATTTGAGTGCCAAAAAGTAACTGGTTTTCATCAACTATGGTACAGGATTGCGTGCCAATTTTTGATTCAATCAGAAGTAAAACCAAAACCGATCGTGATTCATTCGCACTCGTTTTCCCGCGCTTTGCGCCAGCTACATGTAAGTACCTCGAGTTTTGATTGGCTCACTGGATTGTCTGTGTTCTTTGTGATTGGCTAGAGCGATTACTTTGGTTTTGCTTTTACGATACTCGACTGAAAACCACTCTAATGATGCACATTGCCAAAAATTTAATGCCGAAGACTGTTTACTTACTTACGTGGGTCCCAATTGGTGATTAAACGCCAGAAGCGAATATTTAATTTATCTTACCTGGAACAAGAGCGTATTTTTAAAAAATGGCAGCTGTATGTTGACCATAACGTTCATTGTTCCCCGATGAAAAGGCTTTCAGTAGCGGCAAATAACTACGAACAATTAACGTTTTGCTCAGGTAACACTTTTGCTGAAGCTGGCAAAGTATTATTGTTTGCTTATATTATTTTTCAGGCACACCAATGTGGGTTCTTTTTCATCTTGGACCAATAAAGAACGAGAAAGGCGAAGTGATGTTGTTTCTCGTCACATTAAAAGACATCACAGAATACAAGGATCCTATAGTGGGCACAGGTCATGACATTTACTTCAAACGAAACTATTCTCTCTTTACATAAAGTTTTAAATTCACACGCTTCGTGACGTGACAATCCCCAATTCCCTCCATGAGAAGCGCCTGCAGGGAATCATGGTAGTTGTATTCATCATCTTGGACTGGATATTTGTTTTGATGAATACAACTACCATGATTCTCTGCAGGCGTGCGCCATAGAAGGGACAGGCCATAGGGAACTTAAACAAACCACGGCAGCAAGGGCGACAAAAATTCCACCAAACAAAAGATACAATAAGAAAAACCGTGGCTGTGCACGTGCGTTATAAATCTTTGTACTGTTTCTTAGCCGTATTCTGAAAAACAACCACACGTGAAATGAACAATATTGGCGTATTTTGGAGAATGTGAGTTACGACGGTTAATTTTTTCTATTTCCAGTTGGAATCGATCCCTTACATTACATATTTAGTCCGTCAGTGTACAATTCAGGGAGCAATCGGGCGAGTAATTTCATAATCGGACGAAGGCACAGCGTGAGGCTGATTTGAAATGACGAGCACGATTACTCTCTAAATAGGCGCGCGGAGAACCAATCACGATCGAGAATTTGGTTATATATACGATTAATGATGAAACATGCCTATTCTGTTAATTAAAAACTGTATGCGATGTTTTTAGAACAAACGTGGAAACTGTTGGAAACGTGTAACTCTTCTTTGAAAAAAGACTGTGAGTCTTGATGTATAAATAATGACAAGGCAGGAGGAGTAATCTCATGTACATTTATAATAATATGGCATTTTGGATGGTATAATGATCAGCATACGAGGACGAATTGTTGATACGAAAATATAGTGTTCTCGAGCCCGTCAGTGTGGGCAGGTTGTCAGTGGGAAGGAATATTCATCCTCGCAGTGTCTCTCTGACACACTAACACCTAGTGTGCCACTTATTTGTTCTTTCCACATTTTGACATCATCTGTAACTTATTACTGAACAGACTCACGGCAACATGGAATACATTTGTTAATCTGATGCCTCCAGATCCGTGCATCAGTGTAACATCTTTGTTAGCATCATGGGAAGGATTTGGACGCGACTCCATGACTTTTGGAAATCCTCTGTAGGAAAAAACATGGCGGCTGGTACATTTACCCATAATTCGTAGCGCACGGAAAACTTAACAACGGTCATAAAAACAAACAGAAAAGTTCCAACATCTTCAAACACCATAGCACAGGGACAAATATTGCAAAAATATGTCTTTCCTTGTACTTTATGGGCTGTGTTAGATATTGTAGTAAAATGTCCAGCTGCCATCATTTTTCCTACGGACGATTTGGAGTCTATAACCTCGTATAAAACCCCAGAGAACCAATCCTAAATGAGCTCTATCACGTTCATTGACGTTGGGTATGATCTTGGGGAGTTGAACGCTGATGTGTATGCTTTCTTTGTGCATTTTAGACAATGGAGGACCGAAAGGCTGGGCGCGACTGAATAAAACTCTCACACGACACAAATCAGTTCTTGTCGCATTCAAACAGAAAACATCGACACAGAGAAATGCTCAGCAAATCAGCAGTGTGAGTAGAATTATTTCTTGTTTTAATTTTACACATTTTCTTTCATCAGAAAATAGTCGTGAATTCGAAATAAACAAAATGAGGGTGTGGTGGACTGAAAATAATTGCACGATTTGCAGACGGTAAAACCTTAATGATTTGATAAGACTTACGTGATTATTATGGAAAAAATAATAGTTTCTCATCATCGTTTCCATGGTGACAAGCAGATAGGTCTCGATGGGGGGGGGGGCGGGGGAATTCCTACATTAAAGCGAGGAGACGTCAGACGTTCTAAGAGGAAACCTATCAACTGACGATAGTGGTTGGGATGTGCTCAAATTTTTTTCAATCAGCTCCTGCCAGAATTTCGAATCGTGCAGCTCTCTTTATGTAAATTTTTTCACTTTATTGTCATGTAGATTTTCAGTTAATTAACCCTTTGGATGCCGAAATAAAGTAGAGAAGCAGCCATTGAAACTGTGACACCCTAATCCGTAAGCTCCAGATCTCATGTAATCAAATATATGTTTTCACGTATCGGAGTAATATTTTTCGTGGTGGCTATTAATTTTTTTTCATTTATTATTCCCCTTTTAGCTTTCATTCCGCTCCAATAAAAATAAAAGCAGCACTGCTATAAGCTTTGTGCTCCAAAAAGTAGAAAACGCGATTCGAAAAAAATTATACATTGAAATTTCAGAACCAGAACATAACTAAACAAGGTTTAATCTGTATCACTGTAGATAAAAATCACCTGCTCGAAAATCAGCCATTATAGGCAAGGTTACAGGAAAAAAAAAACCTTAGAGTTGCTACGAAATTGTTGGTGCGACGCTTTTACGGCAAAAAATGCCTTTTCCCGCTGTAAAATGTCATGTTTGCCAAATCTGTTTTCGAGGTTACAAAAAGAGGCAAACAATTTTCAAATTCTCCGTGCCATACTAAAAACGTGCGCTTTTGTGCCTCCGTGCTGTCAGTCAACATTTGGGTAGTTTGAAGCTCTGTAGTTTGACAATTTGTCAAAACAAATTTCAGAGTTTGCTAGCTACCAATGTTTAACATATACAGACCCTTGTAATAATGGTACATTCACGTTTAAAATCGTCAACCTTTTAGTAGAGCTTTGGCTACGAGTGTGGAAAAGGAAGATCTTGCCTGACAAACAATTTTCCGCCAAGTTTTTGTGATTATTTTTAAGTGCTACCTTCCCCAATTCCAATTAATTGCAAGTAGCGCTCTTTCTGCAGTGAACCGATGCACCTGCCCCGGGGTTAACTCTAATTTATTAAGAAATATAATCTCCAGAAAAGGTTATTGAATAGATGTATGAAAACTCAGCATAATTTAAGCCAAAAGTTAAATATTCAAGCGAAAAAACTCGACTTTCCACTGTTGTTTTTTCTCGAAATTAGTTTGTGCGTATTTTACAAGACCTTTTCAACGAAACGGAATTGAAGCATTTCAGATTAGTGTTGTTTGTAGATTTCCTAACTTAAAAGGCGTCCTTGTTTACTCAAGTAATTTTTTGTAATCACTTTGCTCATGTAGAGAAGATTTTTGAATTTCAAAGTAGGGGACGCCCATTTGGTAATTAGAAAAGGTGACAGGCATTCCCAATCAGTTTGGATGAAACACAATTTTCATTACCTCGGTCGACGTGGATTGTCGCAATAAGGTTATTTTTTTCTGCTCGTATGACAACTCGGCAAAACAGAGTCACAACCTCATGTCGTTGGGAGACTGTCGATAAGCAATTTTAAAGGAATATGTCTCGTGTTAAACCTGAAGGAAATGCGACAACTTCCTGTCGACAGAAAGATTCACGGGTGAGTATTTATGAGCATTTATTCCGCGTTCAAATATTAAAACTCAAATAATGTCTAAGTTTTCTACACTGAGACGCAAAAACGTAATTTTACGGGCGACCATTTTTGACAACGCGACGTCCTGTTATTATGTGTTTCATTTTAAGTCGCTTATTCTTGTTGCATTTCAAATTCCAGATCAGTTTTATTATCCCGTCTGGACGACTAAAATTACCAAAAAATTTCAAAGCTTCAATATCGCTACTAAACCGAAAAAAACCTGGATTTATTACAAAATAAACGGAAGTTTTAAAGAAATATTTTTCCATGTTATCTGAAATGAAAACAGGAAAATAATTATAGTAATAATTGTATGTAAGAAAACTTTGCGATACTGGTCTCTCGTCTGCATTAATTGGCGTTCGTTATAAATTGCAAGTAAATCTTCAGCCAAATAACTTACTGTAATGAAAAATTATCATTTTATTTAGAGTCTGAAGAATCCAAGTGTAGAAGTTACGATGTTTGAACGGGGTTCCCTAGAGTTAAATAAGTATACACATGGTTGTTACAACTGTGATTACAATTTTGCTTTCAATAATTTCGCCGGTAGCCTCTGTAAATACTGTTAAAAGCTAGTACGTTTTACCCTGGCAAACACCTTTGTGGTTTAAATGTCTCAACACACCCTTGACAACTCAAAGGTTTTTGCGTCTATTTGTTTCTATGTTGAATAGAGAGAAGAAAGGAAACATTAACTAAACTTTGGTCACTAGTTTCCTTTCTTCTCTTTATTCAACAAAAAGCAAACAAACGTACGCAGAGGAAAAAGATTGAAGATCAGGTTGTCAACTTTCGTTCGGGGGAGGAAAGTTAATAAAAGCTTGATCTTTGATCGCAAATCGTTCGAGCAGCGAGCTTCAGATTAAGTGACTTTAAAGCACGAAACAGCAAAACGAGGAAACTTGCGCGAAAAATGAAATCTTTTTAATTCCTCAAGTCTTCGGATAATGTCAATAGGAAAACCAGGCCTGTCATCTTTGTGATAGCGGTCAGAGTCAAACTGATCTGGGCGGACTTTCCACTCACGGCGAAACCTTTCACGATAAAACTAAACATGAATCGAAATACAGTGGTTCGAATGCGAAAAAATCCGCCACTGAGGAGTTCTTTTTATGCATTTCTCAAACTCATTAATAATTCATCACATTTCCGCAGGAGAAATCATGACCGAGACGATGTTTGGATATCTGATCTTACATTAGCATATACTTTTACGATTTTATTTCTCCAAATTCTCCTCAGTTTTATTTTCGATTGAGAAGTTATATCAAACACAACAGACAGTGTTTAATCACATTTCCAAACACCTCGACGTCCGTTATAACGCTTTCAACTCTCTTCTTGGTGTTTGGAAATGTGGTCAAACACGGTCTTTCGTGTTTGATAATTACGTCTAGATTTCCCCCTGCAATAAGCCAGTCACATCCGTTAGGAAAATATGCAGATTAATTCGTAAAAATAAGCTGAGTCGGAATGCTTTCTGGTCAACAAATAGTTCTCAAAATCTTTTGCCAAGTAACTCAGGCTTATGACAAAAATTCTCTTCTTTGTAAGGTGAATCTTGTGTTAAAACTTTTTCATGATCATTGATTTCAGCTCATGTCCCTGAATGATGAATTATTACCAGACTACAAGCTCGACGTACCACATACTCCACCGAGAGTCATTCTGCACTACACCACCTTCAAAACAACTTGGGACTGGATTATTTTGTTCCTGACACTGTACACCACCATCTCGGTGCCTTTCCTCGTTTGCTTTGCGTTCGAACACAAAGCCGTGTCCATCATTGACCTGTTTGTTGATTGGCTGTTTCTTGCCGACATTGCTTTGAACTTTCACACAACCTATGTAGGTAAGGATGGCGAGGTGATCGATGATCTTAAGATGATACGCTGGAATTATATGCGGAGTTGGTTCTTTTTGGACTTAGTCTCCTCGCTGCCTTATGGCGTCCTAGCTTTTATAACCAAGGATTCGGAAACGGTGAGTTCTTTCAATTTATTTCTCAAGTAACCGACGTATAGTTTTTTTTTTCAGTTTATCGATACATTGTCAAGCAAACAGGTTATTAGATTAAAGAAAATCATCAGTCAACATCAAATGCGTAAAATGGACGCACGTTAGAGTGGCAAAAAATAAAAATATAAAAAATAACTAACTTTATTTAAGTGTCAAATGTATTCAGCAATGTTATGCTAATTGGGGACACTGTAACTGAATAAAGAAACAAATATTTCAAATAGAACATAAACTACAGTCTACTCCCAATAACTCGAACCTTCAGGGGAAATAGAAAATGGTTCGAGTTATCGGAAGTTCGAGTTATCGAGGGTAAAATTACATAGAAAATGGCCTGAAGGGAAATGAAAATTACTTCGAGAGAGGTTCGAGTTAGCAAGGGTTCGAGTTATCGGGAGTCAACTGTATTAAGAATCCCAACTTGTGGGAGACTGACCAGTTGGCTATTTACACAACGCCGTCGAGGAACTACCGAGAACAGGGACTTCCAGATTTCAAATCCAACGCCCTTACCCACTCGGCCACGCCGCCTCCTGTAGCCTCCGCTGTATATATGACAATCAGTAGGAATGAGCAAAAACCTCATACGATGCGTGACACTGCCGAAAAGTTGTATATAAGGCCAAAATGCTCTGAAAAGTGTCAAATTTATTCTGAAAAACGAAAC
>Ga0126338_10000104_pt1 | contig 30872 bp, 13 predicted proteins | sample OrbCmetagenome_2_FD_92529 | JGI IMG/M metagenome (GOLD analysis project Ga0126338, IMG submission 92529) | Coral microbial communities from Petempiche,Puerto Morelos, Mexico - Orbicella C C metagenome | ecosystem: Host-associated > Invertebrates > Cnidaria > Coral | place: Petempiche,Puerto... | reverse complement strand
TTAGTGGATCAACATGCTGCTCATGAGCGAGTTCGATTAGAACATCTACAATCAGGTACGCACAGCTGCAAAACAACATGAATATTTCAAGGCAAGTTGCTGCAACCACCCTCAGATGTTTTGTCACTTATAATTTTTTGAGCTTATTTTTCTGTAAGATTTATTATTATATGTATGAGAGATTTGTTTTCTTTCTCTTCTGTGTTTCTTTCTTTCGTTTTCTATTGAGAGCAATAAATTGGAGTGTACATGTATGTTAAAGCGGATCTTTTATCAGAATCACAATTATTGTGGTGTACAGAATGTATTTCCAATCTGTGATAGTGGATTTTTGTAACAAATCTCTTATTCACCAAGCTTGCTTGGAACCCTTCAGGGAAATATATGTTTGCCCTTGGTCTTTTTGTTTGGATCTCGCTGTGCTCAGTCCATAATGTCAGGACCTCAGCCTGGTTAATATTCTCCCAGTACGGCTCTCGTGCTTGGTTAATAACTAGAGATGTATGTACTGTATTTTCTGTGTTAATTTATAGAACTCTTTGAAGATGATGATACAGGTATATGCTGGAATAGAGACAAACCGTACATAAAATCGTCCTCAGTCTCACCTCCTTTAGAATTTACCTTGTTTCCAGAAGAAGTGCAACTGTTGAAAACATTTCAGACTGAAATTGAGCGTATTGGAATACGCTTTGTGATCAGTGAATCTTCACAAGTCTCACAGGAGACAGTGATCCTTGTACATGGTGTACCATCAGTGTTTGTGGAGCGGGAGGTATCAGAAGTGAAACGTGGAAGGCCTTCAGTTGCCATCAGTAAAGTAAAGGTAAATGTAATGTTAATCACTGACATTCTTTCTACATTAATTTTATGTCTCTGTGGTATACCATATTCCTTGACTTTCATAAAGTATTTGAAAATGTTTGGTTGAAGTAAATGATGAATGTATATAAGTTAGATTGACTGTTGAATCAAGACTCCTGGTGCTTGGTCAAGGTACCAATGTCCATTTGAAGTCTAGCATTTATTTTAGCCGACCTTTTGTTACAACTGAGTGTTACAGACCTAAATTTGTGCTAATCATTTGGTGATCTTTACTTGTAACTGTATGAAAAAGTTCTGTAATGGAAAGAAAGTTGGCCTATCGTACTGTCCACTCCATTGTGACTGATCTTGAGTACTGAATTGTCTGCAACTTACTTTACCATTTATGACGATGGACAAAGTCACTGACAATCATAACAAAAAATAGTTCATGAAAGTAACCTTAGTAGTAGTATATGTAGCTCAATGCTCCTATCATTTCAAGCCAACGGAGACAGAAACCAGTGACATCTTAGATCTACATTTACATTTGCAAGATGATAAGAGTGTCTGATTATTACCCATATTGTTTCTGTAAAGTTTTCAAAAAATGCGATAGTCTACATGTAATATTACATCTTTTGTCAAAAAGTGGCTAAGTTATTTTCCCTTTGATAAGCATTGACACAACTTAATGGGTACATGTACTTTCTTCAATGTATATTATGTTATTTTATTTCTTATTAGGGGCTGATCAGGGAGCATCTTGAAGTAAGTATTGACGGAATGTCAGGAGTTAATGGTATAACAGCGATTATGGATGAGATAGTTTGCATCATTAATTAAGGTGGCTGATATCAGTTTCCAGCTCTTATGCTCTGATGGATCAACACTGCCACTCTTTATTGGAAAATGCCACATAAAGGTGTCAAGCAAGCAGTTTTACCAGTCATTGGTGGACAATGAATCCCTTCCTCAACTTGTTCACAAGTGATTGGGCATTTGTTTGTCAGAAACCAGGAAAAATGTAATTAAAACTTATTCCTTGAAAATACACTTAAAATTTTCAACTTTTACAATCAACAAGGGGTCTAGTTTACATGTAAGGTTGAAGTTGTAGAAATTTGTGTTCTGGTGCAAGAGGCTTCTCCTGCATAGTACCTCTTGCAAACCAGGAGGATCAGTGGGCATCTGCTTATTGTCAGGGCAACCAGACAATTATGTTAGGAAGTAATTACCTGTACTCCTAGTCACACGATATAAAAATCACTAAACACCAGCAGCGTGGGCTACTTTACCAGCTGAAATTGTTAACACTTATGTGCACTTATTTTGTTTTGACAGATATCATTATCTGCCCTTTGAATGACCAGGGCTGGGTGTTTCTGTTAATTAAAACTGAAATATTTTTATGGTCGAAAACATTTAAATTGTACATTATACAATGAGTGACATCTCTTAACCCTTCTTAACAGCATCTTACAAGCACACATGGAGTACCAGCAGTGATTCCTAAAGTCATCTCTCAAGTGATCAGCTCCCAGGCATGCCATGGTATAAAAACCACTTACACCTGTCTTGTTTTAAACTATTCTCCTGGCATCTTTGTTTCTTACATGTACATGTGTATGCAACTATGCAAAGGTCAAATGTCAGTGTACCACCTGTACATGTATTTTCAAACCTTAATAGCAGAGCTCTGGCAGACCAAAGAGCTGCCAAGCAGAGCACCATAAAGTTCTGTAGGAACAGAACCACATGCATGCCTAAAATTACAAAACCATTCAACTCTTTTTTCATGGACAACATGGTTAGCAAAAAATGACGAGGACGTCGCACATCAATGTAGCCATACTCCAACTAATTGTGATTTCATCCTTATTTAAACCTTAGGTGTCTTTTGTTGTTCAGGTGCTGTAAAGTTTGGGGAGCCTCTTGGTAGAAGTGAGTGTCAGGAGCTAATCAAGTGTCTGTCCAAGTGTCAGTTACCTTTTCAGTGTGCTCATGGCAGGTGAGTGGAGTGACCATCTTATCGCTGATCCTTTTGATGCCCCAACCTGTTTGCATGGTGGGTGCAAAAGCAACAACTGTGAAGTACAAGGGAAATGAGGGGTGATTTAGAGGGGTTTTCAAGTGAGTATTGTTAAACCAAACCCAAAATAATCACTCTGACCAATCACAAAGGGCACAGACAATCCAGTGAACCAATCAGAACTTAAAATAATTGCACATTCATGTAACTGACATAAACGGGACGTGTACAAATGAGTTACGATTGGTTTTGGTTTTACCTCTGATTGAATGGAAAAGTGACGCATGTAGCATAGTTGATACAAAACCAATTGCTTTTCGACACTCAAATGAAAACCACTCTTGACTAATGTTAGTTGGTTTCACCAGTTCACAAAAAGGAAGTAAATTTCAGTTTCAGGAGGCCTTTGATATTAGAAAGTGTCTGCAAGATTATGTCAGTTTTGATGCTACAGGACATACACTGTAGCTTGCTTGTTATAATATTTACAATTTCAGTTCATGTAGATTTATAACTACATGGTTTGGTGTTGTTTCCACAGGCCCTCTATTATACCACTGGTTGATCTCAAGTTCTTGGGAAGCAAAATGAACTTCGAGGTAATTATAGGAAAGAGTCAGTGGAAATGGAAACACATGCTAACAATAAATTATGCACTACAAGTGAAAATGTGAGAAAGGAAAGTGTACACTTGTTGCAAACGAATTTAGTCCTTGGATCTCAGTAATTTGGGGTGTTTTGGGCCTGTTCTGTTCAGGCTACGAAATAACCTTTGCTCTCGACAACAGTAAATGATCCCTTTAATGATCTGAAGAAAAACTAGCACTAGCTTCGAACAATGAGTACAATTCTTCGAGCGAAAAGCACATGTTCTGGCACCCCATAACATTAAGACAACAAATGTCCCCAGTAGGGTGGCTACATTACAAGTCTAGTCTCACAGGGGGTCATGATGCTCTTCCACAGCGGCTCCTGGCCCGAACAGGGGGTGCAATCAAGCATTCTCAGCCATAACCGGTGTGTTTTAGGTTACAGCCCTTAATGATGACCCTGCTTCATACTAGTATGCCAACATGCTCTCCTGAAGACAGACTGAATCTTCTGGTGTGCAGCATGGGTTGCTAAACCTTCCAGGCACAAAAACACTGCAATTACAAGTCATGCAATGTAGTTTCCAACTGATTTTGGCATTATCTTGGGCACTCTCACTGGTAATCTTTAATCAGCTTTATTGGGAAGATATATGTACAACTTTATCTAAAATCATAACAAATGAAAAAAAGAGAGAGAATAGAGAATAATCTCAAAAGGGAGCACACGAACGTGGAATGAGTACCCTTGCAGGGCACTTCCCAGTAATGTGGGATGCTGATGACGTTTATTCCATGGAATTTGTGGACCATTTTACTTGTTGTGTAGGTCATGTTTAGGCACTGAGAATCAAGACAATGCATCTTTGAGCAACATTGACAATCTCCCAGATAATTTTTGAATTTTGGATGGTATCTAGAACTAATAAATTTGTTTAAACCATTCTAACTTTTTGTTTCTTTCAGGAAAATGAGGGTCGATCACGGCTAGCAAAGCTGCACATCACCAGATCATAAGACAATTAGTAAAAAACACTATGACTCAATAATGACAAGACTTGGCATCGTTGCTTTTTTACTCACTGTTTCTTGCTGGAAAGGAACAAAAAGGAATGGGAGGGTTGGTTTATTAGAGAGCATCTTATTTAGCTGTCTTCAAAACAGCATTACTGTATTTTTAAGAATCTTCCATGAGGTATGCAAAGTTTTGCAGGCTCTTATAGACCTGAGTTAGACGTGCAGCAAACAGACTATAAAAATACCGTGTGGACTTGTTTTCAACTTAGAGAATGCATCATTTTATTTCACACTAATTTCAATTTTGGTTAATTATCATATTGACAGTGTTACCTGCCATGATCTTTTAATTGTTATTTTATTATTACTTCCTTTGGTATGCTTATGTGCCAGTAATTTAATGTACTGTGCATGACCAAACCATATTTTCTCCTTCTTTCTTCCCAGACTCTATATTCTCTTCACATTTTTGTACTTTTTTGCTGTACAACAGTTGGAAAGGATTTTGAAAAAGTATGTTTTATTATCATTGAGAAAAATGTTGTTTTAGAAGAAGAAAGCTGGCTCTTTCCAATAAATGTTGGTACATTAAAAAATTGACCACACTACTGTATGTATGTAAGGCTCTTTTTTAAAAAGCACCAAATCACCCTAAAATGAACAACAATTTAATATTTAACCAAGGTGCGAAGGTGTGAATAGGGATTAATACATGTAAGTCAAAGAAACAAAGTTGATTTAGACTGTCTAATCTTGACATGGATTACAGAATGAAGAACTTGCAAAATTGTAGGCTATATCTGTGGCAACAGAAGCACTTCAGGGTCGGGTTATTCAAAGCCCAATTAAGCTAACCCAGGATTGGCAAGAATTTTGATTACAGTTCTGTAACCTTTTTGGTGAGGTTTCCTATTGTTGATCCTTCAGTTTGTGTTTGAATAATCTCAAACCTGAACTATACAAAACAAAACCAGGGGAAAACAATTTTACAAAGGAAAAATGAATACTCATACTTTTATTCGTGGGTAGCGTTAACCATCTTTCAAACAACAATCAATTTCAATGAATTCGTTGCTTCAAAAATTGCGAATAAATTTGCTGGTTGAAAATTGAGTGTTTTTTGGCACTTATACTGGTGAAAATTCCATACGTTTTGGGACCAGCTGTTGACCTGAGCATATGTGATTAATTTTTTATTCAGATGTGCACATGTCAGTCAGTCAGTCAGTCAGTCAGTCATCAGTGCGTTCATCCATCTGTCCATCCGTCCGTCCGTCTGTACATGTGCGTCCCCAGGGGGTACTCCCAGAAAAATTGGTGGTGGTGTCTCAGGAGTCAGGCAAGCAGGTGGGCAAGTGGGTGGTCATTCAGTTGCTCAGTCGCTCAGTCAGTCAGACAGATAGTCAGTCACTTAGAATAAGAACACCAGTAAAAAGTGGTCAGATGTCAAGTATTCTTTATTGCATTGATGGCCTTTTCTACAGCAAGGAACAAGCTAGTTCCTCTACTGAACTAAGATGTATCCCATGGCTTTAATGTTTTTGGGACCATTATCTGCAGTATAACCCTTAATAGCATTGTTTCCGCATGTGTTGGAGTCATCTGTCGCCCCTCCTGTTCCAAAACCAATTTTGGAATCACAAGTGTTGCAATTTCTCTGGTCATTTCCAAGGATGCCGATTCTTGCTCTAGCATAAGATTTAGAACCTCCAACATTATTAAACCCTTCGTTATTACACTCAGTCTGCAATGAGGCTGAGGAGCCAATCAGAGACTTCCATGTGCTACGACCCAGTGAGGTTTTGCGGTATTTCCCATCAGCAATCAGTGAGTACAGAGAGTTCGCCTGCTTGGTCATGGTGATGAACTTGATCTGTTGGCTGATCTTCATACCAAGACAGATCTTAGAGAAGGGTGTATTCCAGTAGGTCGGTAACTTGGTCTCTTGTAGGTCAAAGCCAGTCTTGCCTCCTGGAAGATTATAAGCATTTCGGTTGCTCCAAAACTGAGAATCATAGTGGAATGTTTTCTAAAAAACAATAAGAATGTGTTACCTAACTGCAGTTTGTTAAGGTTACCGGTAGAATATAATAGAGAGTTGCAGACCTTTGCGCCATCAATTTTCATGGCCAGCGTCCATCCTCCATCTCCACATCCAAAGTCTCCCATGTGACAGTAAACAGGAATCTCTTGTGAACCAAACTTCAGTGGAAGCACTTGACTTTTTGTCCACCTGTGTGCAGTCAAAGTGATGGTGGTTAACTCATCCATTTAATAGGCCTTTTGCAAAAGTTAGTCACATTACCTAATTTCTGTGAAGAAAGAGCCTGCAGAAATGAATTTTCATTCAAATTTTCAGACCAAAAATTATTTCAAAAGGGAGTGTGCATGTGAAAATAAAGGGATTTGTTTAAGCATCGCCATTTTGTCACGGTCTAGTGTTTCTCATCACAAGTCCCTCAAAGTTTTTAAATGTTTAAACTACCACAAAATCCAATCCTAAATGTGGCTAACTGGGCTCCCATTCTCTATGATGGTTAATTTTAAACCTCCTGATCTTTCAATTTTTTGCTGTTACATGTGTATATGTAGCACCCGTGTCTCTTTTTTAGAGATTTTAATTTAACAGACATACGGCATTATAGTAAATTTATTTAACTACAAGGTCCTCTCACTTTCACACAAAACCTTCAAATTTCTGAAATGTTCAAACTGGCATAAAATGTCACTGTTTCACAACACCAGTCTGAATGCTTCTTTCTGGGCAACTGGAACATGCTCCTAATAATTGGTCACGTCACTAAGTTTTGTAAAAGGCCTATTAAAGTACAGTAGCCATCGAAAAGTGATTTCATCATAAAAATGATACAGGTAATGAGTGAAAAGAAATGCATTTCAATCAACTTCTAATGGCTGGGTATTAGGTGGGTATTTGTTTGAGCTTTAAGCCAGCAGGTGGGGAATTTGAAGTGCATGCCTGGGGCAGGCATTTATCCACCCATGGGACAACCCTGGGGCATTTGGCGCCTTTGTGGTTTTGGTCTTGCTCTTGAGTAGTCAAACATGTTATTGCTCAATTGTCTTGATCAAATGCGGATCAATGGGAATAAATTGATTTTAGGCCTATGTTATGACATGATCAGTTTCACAAAAGTCTTTTCACTTCTTTTTCTTCTTTTTTGAATGTAGAATCACGTATTTAAGGATTTTTTTTTAACATTTACATTTTAATATTAAATTGTCTAAATTTACCAATTTGAATTTACCCAATGAAATGTGCTTGTACAAAATAATAAACCGAAAGCAAATGCAGGTAATGTTGTTTCAGATTCCTGCATTTTTACATTTTCACCCGTTGTTTTCTTTTGGAGACTGATGTGGGGCATTTGCCGTCTTTTTTGTTAGTAAGTTTTGCGTGGGGGAGTAGGCACTGCTAAAATTGACAGATGCATCTCTCAACATTACAGTATTTGCTCTCTACATTATGGTTGTTTTTCATTGTTGGAATGGAAACGTACCCCCTGTCGAGTGCACAAAATTGCGCAGAATTTAAGTCGCCCTATGGACGTATTGCGTGCCTGTGTAACGCATTGTTTTGGAAGCGCAGCAATGAAATGAGTGCGTCAATTGAGAACGCGCTTTTTAATTTTTCAAATAGACATGGAGGGAAATATTGATTTAGAACCCAGGGTCGGGTTGTTCGAAAGCCGGCTAACGCTAAGTTATTTTAACTGAATGTATTAATTTTTCTTGGATACAAATGCTTTTCACTGTAGTTTGAAATTATTCAAACTCAAAACAGAAGGACAATTAAAGCAAATAAACAGAAAAACTTATCGAAAAGTTGCAAATTAATTTTAAAATCGAAATTCTCTCTAACCCTGAGTTAACTTAACCGGGTTTTGACCAAACGGCCCCGATTTTTACGAAGTACCAACTTCGAGAGCTGGACAAAACCCGCGGGGTTAAGGAAGGATTGATCAGGTCTGTAATAAAACCGTAGTGAGTTTGAAACAAAATATAAGGTGTAAACCAACTTACTTGTATTTTTCATACTGTTGCTTACATGAAGAAGCGGGAACAGCTGCAAAGAATATAAAACTCCGGTTATTTTCGAAATGCGTCAATCCAAGAATAGGTTGAAAACATGCTGGCAAAATTAGATTTCTTACCTGGATGTGAAGAAGGTTTCTTGATCACTGAAGTAAGGCTTTCCAGTTTTGTTTGCAGCATTTTCATGGCATTGTTGGCGTCCGAATCGTGAATCATGTTACAAATCAGGTTACAGGCCGTCATCTTGTCGTATGGTTTGGGGCAAGATGGGGGAGATTTGTCAGCATTCACGCCCAGTATAATCGAGATTGCGATAAAACAAGCTCGAAAAGACAAACGCATTTTGGCGTTTTGTAGAATAACGTTTTGCTCCACAAGGGAATTGTGTGAAGTCTTTCTTGTGACTCATAGTTTTGCCCCTGTTTATGTCTAAGGAGCTATTGTCTACAAACCCGATAATTTTCTTGCTTGCGGCCCTCGTCCAATGAACTTAGTCCAAGTTTACCCGGAAGTTTGCTCTGTGATCACACGCTCGTGTCAGTGTTTGATCGCCCTGTCTGTTTCGTGCGTGACTTAATTTGCGTAAGTTTTGCTTGCACTCACACTGTCACAGCGTGAAGAAAAAGGAAATTTGTAGTCTGAAGATTAATCTCCGAGCGGTTTTCCTTCATTAAAAAACTAGAAGTGAGCTGAGTTAGAATTAAGGCCTTCATAACCTCATTTTCAATATTGGAGTGGTGGGAGAGGGGTGTTTAAAAGAACACAAACTGACAAAATGGCACTAAGGGTAAGATTCGATGGGGGATACGGGTGTTTGTAAGGGTTCTTAACCCTTACAATGATTGAGAGCTAACAACTGTCGAGTCAGTCATATTTAGGCTAACTAGCTATCCAGCCGCTATTTCTAAAAGTTAACGGGAGCGCAATTTAGGCTACCCCCTAGTGCCATATATTTCGTGCTTAAAGAGAGGATACAGCCAGGGAAATACATCTGGGCCGAGTTATTCGAAGCTCGATTAAGCTAACCCAGGCTTTTCGGTGAGCTTTTCTGTTTATACTGCTTGTCCGTCGGTTTTGAGCTTGTGTAATCTCAAAATACGCAAGACATAAGCACTCAAAAGCAATTTTATTCAAGAAAAATCAACACTTCGGTTAAACCTTACTTCTGGGTCAGAGTTAACCGGCTTTCGAACAAGCCGGCCCAGGGCGGTGGGACACATCCACAGATAACAAATCACACGTGACACCGCCGCTCTCATGATATCAGAGGTTTCCTTCATACGTGGCAGAAAAACTTCGCCAGTGAACCCTGCTAATGAATCGCTAAGCAACACGCTATTAGAGACGGTAGCCGCTTTCGGGCGTTCAAATAGTTGGGGCACGGCGCGTATTGGGGAATATTGGCCAGTACGCGCTGTGTTGCTCCCCAGGGGCGGATCTAGGGGTAGGGAGTGCAGGGGGTGCCACCCCCGTAGCCCGAGCGTACCGACGTCTGCACAAAAACTGCCGAGAACCAAAAGTCTCCAGTATGGCTGTAGTCTTGCTAAGGATCGCTAGGAATCATTCCGTCAAGAAAGTGCAAAAACTGATCGAGCGGAGATTATTAGAATGAGAAATATGACATATTTCTATCCATAAATGCATGTCACAACTCAGCTGTGGCTTAAAGTATAAACTTGCAGCTATTCACTAAAATCCCATGATTGATTACAAAATGGTGGCCCTCCTTTCGCGCGAATGGTTGAGAAAAAAATAAGCAACGCCAACGTAGGATGAGCAATTTTCCTACGTTGTGCCATTACTTTATTACTAATCGCTTTTACAAACTTGAATCATGTTTTAATAATAATAATAATAATAATAATAATACAATAATAATAATAATAATAGTAGAGCGGTTTTCAATTGAGTGTCGAAAGTAATTAGACAATTACTTTGGTTTTGGTTTTGGTTTTGGTTTTAATACGGTTTGAGACTGGCTGAGTAGTCTAATTGGTAAGTGCTTGGTTTGGTTTTGGTTTTACGACACTCAAATGAAAACCGCTCTAATAATAATGATATCGCTTTGATGAACCACACGATGTTTTTGAAGTTCATTTTTTAATGAAGACAATACATGTTTCGGGTGAGACATCATCCATCGTCAGTTGTACAGTGAGAAATAAATTGAAACTATATGCAATAAATAGTATGACAAAGTGAGATAATAACAAGAATAATTAAGGATGAAGGCGCGAACTAAAAAGGGGGTAAAATTTACGCGCGAACGTGCTTTGAAAGGGATAAATTAAGATGTTTGACCTGGGAATTTAAAGACGGCTGCTCCTAAAGGATGTGCATGGCTTTATACAGGCAGATTGCTTTATACCACGTGTAAAACAAGTGACGTTACAGGGAAAATTTGAGCACGCACCTGGAATATTCCGCCTCGAGATTCCTCGAACAAACAAAATTTAGAACTTAAAAAAGCGAACAATGATCCGTCCATTTCTGGTTAAAGCTCCCCTCAGCCGAATTACTCCATAGTAATACCAGGTAAGTAATCAGGAAAATTCGATTTTCGTGATGACCCCATCTTTGGCCACCTGCTCTGTTTTGTAAGACAATAATTCTTAAAAGAAAAAAACAAATCAATATCAACCAATTTCCGTTCAGAGCTATCTATTCTTTGCGCCGATGCATTCATTATTCATTGCTTAGTAATTTTGCATAGACGGTTGATTGTCTTAAAAACAATGAGCAATGATTTCCATAGCTTAGTGCTAATTATTGAAGCTCACGTTGGGTCACAACTTGGCAACAAAAATTGTCAGACCACTAAAATAAATGCAATGTCAATTTCAAAGAGTTAAATCCTTTGGATAAGAACAAAAATTTCAAAGTTCTGTCACAGTACCGGTGTATTCATAACAATAGTCGTGTTTTTGTGGCGACTTCCAATTAAAAAAAGGCAGTGCCAATGTAGATTATATTTTGGAAACTTGTTGTTTACTCGAAATCACAATTAACGATACGAACGTTCTATGACATTCCGATGACGTACCTCATGTTATCATTATTGTCGAGCGCGGAAGAAATTTTAAACATGACATACAGATACATGACGATAGGTTTTTCCCTTGCGACTGTAAATTTCTGAATGAACCGTGACACTTGGACTGAAACTTGGGGAATCTTCATTGCTCTGGAGAGCACTGCTTTGCCTGCGGGAACAGAAACTCGTCACGATTTCCTGGTACACGAGGATCTACTTCAATGGTCTTCACTACGGACGCCAAGGAGGAGACATAACTTGGTCCAACGGCAGTTTATTCCGCACTCGTCAATAATAATCTTCGTAATACAGTGTGATCGAAAAGCTTTACAAATGCACTCTCTTATATATCACCATTTACACATTAAGTGTTTACAATTAGAACAATGCAACATACAATACGAGCGGAAAGTACTTTAATTAAGATAGCGAATTTTAATCAACACCATGAAGTTTCCAAAATTAAAAATAGAAAGCTAAGGTTAAAATTCACAGGTTGAAATTAAGATAGAACTGGCAAACTTCAGAAATTGAAAGTAAGATACTTGATTTAAATTTAAATTTAATCCCAAAATTGTAAGATAATGTTTGAGTGATGCCAGTAACGATAATTAACTCGTGAAATAGTTAAATTATGTTTAGAGCTTATGTTCAGCTGGTTGTTTTCCAGTTACGCGTGAAAACTCAAGGAAATTGAAGACAGGTTATCTCTATATAATATATATAGAGAAATGTAAATGAAAAAAAAAAAAAAGATTAAATACTACTTATGTAATTTCTTTTGCACTAGACAATGATGACATGAGGTCGTCGAAACATCATGTAACCTTCTTATCCGTTATATTCATTTTACAATGTTTTTCTAAATCGATCCTTATTAGATGCTTAGTTAACAAGTTTTTTTTTTGTTCGAATTAATTCATAGACACAACCCTATTAATAATAAAACGACATTTGAAGTTTACTAGTATTTACAGGAAGTTTAGACAAAGTCGTGACATTGAGGTCATTCTGCTGATCACGAATGTATTCGTCCTTTTATCAGCGAGTACTTTTATCTGGTTTTCGTGTCAGGTATTAGATGATACCTTCTGCGACGCCACTCACTTGGCCGGCCTTCAACGGGACCCAAACGAACAGTGCAGATACGCACAATTCATAAACATTTTTATCATGTTCTGGACTTTGCAAAAATCGAAGGAGTCGCCGTTCAAACGGAAATACAATGCCTGTTGCGATGCGTAAGGAACGGTCGGTGCTTTTCCGCAAACATTGGAGCTTTTCATCCACCAAACGGGAATATATGATTATATCGTGTGACTTACTTCCAACTGACAAATGCAATGCATCTGAGACGTTCAAAGCGAATTATACTTTCCATCACTACAGTATTACGGTAAGTACTAATTACGTCTATAGTACTGAAATTTGCTTTGAATCCAAATTTTGGTACATAAGTGGAGTTCATACGTTTTCTACAACTAGGCGAGTGTTAAATTACTGCAGTATCAAATTACCTGACATGTGCCGCACAAAAGCCCTGCGCACCAATCTCTTTTACTTTTAATTTTTTGAACTGAATTAGGACTTGAAATAGTATACTAAAACGTTTGTGACAAAATACCATGCTTGTAAGTTAGCATGTAAATAATTAGGATCTTATACCGGCTTTTAAGCCGGTATTCTGGTATGTAACCTGCACAGATAACGTCCCTTTCTTGGTCCAAAAATGGACTCCATCACCAGGGGTAACTTCATAATGAGTTAATTTATCTGAACCTCTATTTTTTTCTATTATTTAGTGATCAGTTTTTCCAGTGAAGCAAATTTGACGGTAATGCAAACAGTAAACGTGGATGTGACGCGTGCTTCTATCAAACCGCATCTCCCTAAATATCCTATAAAGTTAATTTTAGTCAGCTGACAGAACTTTCTCTTTATCCAAATAAAAACCACCAGTTTATAATAAACTTGCTCCTCTTGACAACAACACGGTGCTAATACACAATCAGCACAGTCAACTGAACTCACTGAATCGTTTAGGTTGAAGTTATCATTTTTTTTTAGAAGACGAAATGGTTTTCTTTTATTCAGTATGACACAGAAAAGGTAAAAGAAAATTTTCTGAATACTTAGGACATCCGAAGACATCCGAGGATCCTCCAAAGTTTCACAAATATGTTCTAAGAAAACCCAAAAGTATTCAGTAACTTCGCAGTAATTTTGCGTTCTCTGTAAAACAGGGCAAAAATTTCTGAACTTCTGCTTTACTGCACACTTTTTTCCGCTCTTTAATTGGCCGGATATTTTGTTGAAGCTTAGTGGACCATAGTAGCTCTCTGCTCTAAAAGTAATATGCTTAATTGTTCTATTCTGTATTTTGGACTTGAAAGTATAAGTTGAGGGAACTTGCGAGTTGAATCTTCTGCTGGTGCTTGTATCGTGATAATGCAACACAAGACAGGCCTGAAAATTTTAATTTGAGAAATGAGAAAATATTTCAAGAATTAAATGTCTCAAGTGCTTCTTTTGGCCGAATTTTTACTAGTAATCGATGGGAAAATTCTTAGCTAGATAGTTCTTGCCGATTTCGAGCGGGTACGTTGAGACGAAAAAACGGCTTTTGTGTTTCAGTGAATGTTTACGAAATGGCCGTAAAAGGTAATGTCCTAAAATAGATCGTAAACAGTGCGCGAGCACAGAAGAAATGTCAAAGCTAGAATAATGTGTTATGCTGTTACTGACTACAGATATTTGCCCTCAGTTCAAGGCGATGCACAACACTGCGAAATATGCACCTGACCTACGACGGAGCCACGAAGATAAATCAATTCGCCAAGTTTTATTGATGTATTTCCCTTTGAGAGTGATAATTGTCGATCATGACCCCCTGAATTTAGTTTTCACAAGGCCTTTCTCGTCGTAGAAATACAAAACCAAAGGAAACTAATTAAATGGGCATTTTTTTGCGGGGGTTCTCCCTAACTTGGGGGATTAAAAGATTTGACCTAATATGCCATAGTCCTTCAATCATCAATACCCAACGTTTGTGCCAAGTTTGAGTGAATTCGATAATTTGAGCTGCGTAACCCTCGGCATGGTTCTTTCATGGACATACTCTTAAGAATGGCACACTTTTTGTACGATTTACCACTACAGTGTAATTTAACATTTCCTCGTGAAAGCAATTTGCATCTCGGTATTTTTTTTAAGAGACAAGTAATAGTTAACGATAATATTACCAGGCCGCTTCTTTCTAAAGACGGTTTGCAGTTTAACGGTTTAACCGCCGACCGGTTAGCTCAGTGGTAGAGCACTGGACTAGCGTGCGGGAGGTCGCGGGTTCAAACCCCGGCCGGACCAACACTCGGGGTCTTTAAATAATTGAGGAGAAAGTGCTGCCTTTGTAATGAAATCTGCAAATGGTTAGACTTTCTAGTCTTCTCGGATAAGGACGATAAACCGTAGGCCCCGTCTCAGAACTCTTCTGTGGGACGTTAAAGGACCCACACTCGGCACTGATCGAAAAGAGTAGGGGACGTATTTAACCATCTCATCTGATGGTTAAATGCTCGGAGATATTAGCTGCATAAGCTACTCTGAAATTAGAGGGTAAATAAAGTAATGTATGCAGATTGTTGAGTTAACGATTTTTGTTGTTGCTTTCTTCTGTGGAATAGAAACGCCTACCACAATGATCCCCACAACAGCTGAATGTTTGGTAAAGACAACGAGTGGCAGATGCTGCAGCATACCTTTCATTTACAGAGGAGTGAAATACCATTCCTGTATTAGAGCCAATCACCATCTATTATAACGCTATCTACATTAGAAACTGGGAAAATTGTGGCAAGCATTAGACTGGTGTTGTGATTAAATATACACTTTAGAGTGTATGTCTGTAGGAGGATCTTAATAAGGTTAACCATCAATCGTCAAATGACCTAAAATTTAATCGTCAACCGTCAAAACGGATTATTTTCAAAAGGGACCCCACACATTGAAACCCTCCAGTAAGAATCAAACAAAATTGGCCATACGGTAGAAATTTGAAAGATTAGTTATCCATAGGGGGTTGTAGATCATTCCGTGGTTCATTTGTCAAGTAATTTTATTTTTCGCACAAAAAGAACGAAAATTATATTCAAGGCCTGATACAATAAAATCCAATTGAAAATTAGCCATTTTAACGCACTGCAAAGACATTCACATGTTATCAGGTTTTTCCAAGATTTTGCGAGAATTTATTTTATTATTCCTTAGAAAATTAAACTAAAAAAAATCCCAGAAAAAACAAAAACTGACATAGAGAGAGACTCAATTGAATCGGCACTGTTTCTGTATTTCAAACTAAATTGAAAAAAAGGTCTACACTGCTACCTCCTGTGATTCAAATTGTACAGCTGTGAGTTTTATGCGATAAGGTAAAGGAGCTAGATTCAAATTATCAGGTTAACTGAGTGATTCGATTTCCTTACGTCTATTTTATTTGCGATAAAATTCCGCCCAAAGAGCTCTTCAGGAAAAAAAATGATTTGTGAATTAAAAGCGATTTTCTTACGATTTATTTAAGTCTATATTTTGGTGACACACCCACGCTCCTGATGAGTTTATATGACGTAGTTGGAGCCAAATTGAAAAGTTCCGGGAAATTATATTTTAAATTGCATTTTATTATCTTTTTATTCAGCATGATGGCTTAACAACTGGCTACGTGACAAGGATGAGAAATAAGAATTATAAATTACACGGAAAAAAAACATCAAGTTAACAGCCAAAGTCTAGAGCATTACTGAGGAAATTATAGTCTTGGAGAAGAAATAAAGTTTGCGAGTTATACATCTCTATGTTGTGGTTTCTTCGTTTTCCAAGCCAATGTACACTGTACTAGTCACAAATCATTTGGTTTTCGTCTGGGTGACTCAACTACCGCATGACGTGAGATCTCGACTTACAATGTGAGATCTCGTGTTAATAACGCGAGATCTTGACTTAAAATTTGAGATCTCGCTTTATTTCGACTTATAATGCGAGATCTAGACTTAGTAACAAGAGATTTCGAGTTATATTGCGACATCTCGCTTTACTAACTCGAGATCTCGAGCTGTTACATCACGAGATTTTGACTTATAACACGAGAACACGAGAACCCGGCAAATCATATAATTTTATAATTACATCAATAGTAGATAATCGATTCTGAAACAATAATTATCTTGTCACAAAAATAAATGAAAAATGTTACGATACCTAGAACACTCAAGCTAAAAACTAACGAACGACAGAAAACAAACTAAATCTTGAGATAAAAGACTTTACAAGCATTCCAATATTAAAAGATCCCGAAAGCTGCTGTTCAAAACCAAACCATATGCTCACCCAGTCTTTGGATACGGCGCAGCTGCTTTCCTATGTCCCAGTCTGGCAGCGTTATTGATTAAAACTGACTAGTCGAACTACTGTTTCCACCACCACAAAATGGCGGTTTCATCGTTAACGAGGCAACTGATAACCGCCAGCAACATCTGTAGACTAGCCTGAGGACATCGAAAACCAAATTGCTCCGAATGTCTTGTCTCGCCTGGCGGAATATGATACGTAAACACATGACGAAAAATAAAAATCACGTTTGAAGGACTGCTGTCAGAATCAGAAACGCATATTTGACGATACACACGCATCCCCCTCGACTTGATGTTGTTATGTCTTGGTAATGAGTATTTAGATGCAACACCATAACATGCATCATAAGCTCACGCGAATACGAGTTCATGCTTGATTTTGAACTTGTAAGTCCAGATTTAACTTTAGGCTGCGTAGCAGGCGTTTCCAAAAAAGCACGCGAAGGGAACGAAACTGCGAGTGAGCGCGAAAAATAAGCATCCCCTCTCCACTTCTCCCCGATTTCTTGCTCACCTCAGGCCTGCGTTTTCGCTCGCCCGCTTGCTTGCTCGCTTGTACTATCACTCCACCTGGAAAAGGAAAGGAAACGGCTGCTACGCAGGCTAATTTAACTTGTATGTGGAAGCACCTCTCCAGTTGTTTCCTGTTTAGCCTTGAAGCCTGTTAAGGAAAGTTATAAATAAGTTTCAGCTGCAAAAATATTTGTCGCAGATGTTCCTACAACTTCAACCGACACGTGTAGCGTTAAAGCGTGTTAAGTTTGCATTGTTATGTACGGTATTTGTTAATCTTTGATGACAGTCAAAGATATCACATTAGCGTGCGAACTCAGCCTTAGACCTTGTCCAGAGGAATTCTTTGATCAATCTTACAGCAATCAGCGTGGTTTTTCTCGCTAAATCTGCATGAAATCTGAATTCGAATTTTCCATGGGGTCAAAGTCTTTGCGTTGTTTAATTTTCTGCCTCCGGAGTTCAAGCCTGGGAAGTGGGCAATACCCCTCTTCTACCAACGGCGATGGCAACCACTCTAAGGCATAAGAAAAGTTGTCCTGTCGCAACATCTTGATACTTAGCAACCAGGAAGAACTTCATCACTACTACAGAGTAGTACCAGAGCCGGAGCAGTATAATAGCTACCTCCCCCTTCAAAACTAGTGCCGGGGTAACAAGAGATTGTTTCAAGCGATTCCTTTAGATGACAGATTCGACGGGATTCATCATTTGTTGGAAGCTTGTTGGAGGAAGGAGGGCTATAGCACGTGAGCAGTTTATTTGATTTGCCTTTTACCGTTTCATGCGAGCAATTCTAAACCAGAGAGAACGATCGAGCTTGGAAAACCACCAATGTGACCGTTAGATATGTTTCATTCCACGCAGTAACACACTCGTGAAAAAAGAGAGGAATTGTGTTTGAATTGAACTTTCTAATAGCAGTAGATACCAAATTTAACCAGATTCACCGTTTGTTTGAGGAAGGAAGGCCATAGCTTTCAAGCAGGAATTCTGGTTTGGAATTTCACATTTCTTGCGAGAAACGAAAAACCAGAGTCTTCTTTGCAGGACCTCAATATAATTCAAACATTAAACTTGTATTATAAGACACAAGAAGTCAACACGCACATAAAAAAAGACTACTGGTGTGTTTTTTCTTTGTAACAGATTTATCGTCGTCTGGTGGACATAGAACCTGGTAGCATGTGATTTGGCTTCGATTTTCCACGTATAATGCGAGAAATTCCATACCGGAGAGTCAATACGCTAGGATAACCGTAGCCTGCAGACTGCAGTACAGGCGTTATTTTGGAGCGGAACGTTAGATAGTAATAATAAAATCAGGTTTCCGATTAATGCCGCCATCTTGGATTGTAATTGGATGCTTGACCGGTGGAGTGTTGGTGCAGAGGCCGGGGGTGGGTAGGGTAGGGGTGGTGCACTTGATATAGTTTTTACTTTCCCCTCCCTCCTTGCCCATATTTCCAGTTCACGCCTACTCCCTCGGCAAATATTTCTTCGCCCTAATCCTCCACAGTTACTAAATTCAAGATGGCGGCCTAATACGAAAATGTGCACCCGCGCACCAAAAACTAAGCCTGTACTGTAGGCTAGGATAACCGTCAATCCTATTTTGGAAGGCGTCATGCAAGGAAAGCTTCATGCAAGGAAATCCAAATCAGAGATTCCACTCGTTATTAGATCGTTGGACTTTCATTATCTGAGACACTGACACCGGTACCTTAACACTGGAATTCTGATTTGGAATTTCGTGCTTCATGCAAGAGATTCCAAACCAGAGAGTCTGCCCGCTAGGAGGACCGTCAGCTGGGCAATAGACTTTTATTTGACACACTGACACTTCATCAGAAAACGAGGGAGTCTAATTGAATGTAGCGTAGTTTGCAAGCTGTAGATGACAGATGCAACTGAGTTCATGGTTCCTCGTTTGAGGCAAGACCAGAAGCCTGCGAGAAGGATTTCTGGTTTGTAATCTCGTGCTTCATGCAAGAAATTCCAAAGCAGAAAGTCTGCTCGTGAGGAAAGCCATCAGTTGGAGAACTGGACTTTCATCATTTTAGAGACACTGACACACTAAGACTGACCTTACTATGGTAGATGACAGATTGCCTCTTGGAGGAAGGAACCATAGCTCGTGAACGGGAATTCTGATTTGGAATTTCTTGTACCATACGAGAAATTCCAAACCAGAGACTGGGCTCGCTAGGAGGACCATCAATTCGAGCGGTAAACTTTCATTGTTTTCACATTCGGAAAACGAGGGAGTCCCTTCGTGGTATAGTTTCCTAGCTATGGATGACGGTTAAGGGAAGACACACTAAGACTGACCTAATTGTGGTAGATAACATATTGATTCTTAACATGTTGAGAAAGGAAAACCAAAGACTGCGAGCGGGGATTCTGATTTGGAATTCCATGCTTCATGCGAGAAATTCCAAATCAGAGTCTGCTCGCTAGGGGACCACCAATTGTAGCAATAGACTTTCATCTGACACACTGACACTTCATCAGAAAACGAAGGAGTCTATTTGTAGTGTAGTGTTAGGAGCTACAGATGACTTAATTACATAATTGCATCCACTACCGGTAGTTGACAAATTTAACCAGATTCATGGTTTGTTGGAAGAAAGAGGGCTATAGTCTGCGAGCAGGAATTATGATTTGGAATTTTGAGCTTCAGGTGAGAAACCGCAAACAAGAGAGTTTCAGTTGCTGACTGGAGGATCATCAATGTGACCGTTAGACTTATATCGCTCAGCACAGCAACACTCAGGTAAAATACCTTTGAAACTTGAGGTCGAGGAAAATCGTTTCGACCTGTGCGTTGTTAACCAATTAGATTATGTAATTTGCAATAGTGTACTAGGAGAACTATACGAGTAACAATAGTAAGCTCAGTGATGGGGTTGAACTGTGGCAATTTGCACATCCAGGTTTGTTGCGGTACAATAATAATAATAATAATAATAATAATAATAATAATGATGATAATAATAATAATAATAATAATAACATCTACTAGACTTAGATGACAGATTGAATTACAAGCAGGTGATCTGGTTTGCAATTCCACTTTAAATTCGAGGAATTCCAAATCAGAGCGTCTGCTCGCTAGGAGAACCGTCAATGTGACCGTTATTAGAATTACGTCACTTAACACGCGAACATAGTCAGTGGAAAAAACAGATGTTTTTGACATTTGCTTTCTAAAAGCAGTAGATAACACATTTAACTAAACGCATTCATCGTTTCTGATAAAGAGACTAAAGAATGTAAGCGGGTGATGTGGTTCTATGGTAGACTTTATTCATTGGAACTAACTTAACTGTGGTAGAATACAGATTAACTCTTACAGGAGGGAGAACCATAGGAGCCGGAATTCTGGTTTGGAATCCTCCGTAGAAATAAAGATGGCGACTGGTGCATTTACCCATAGTTCCTAGCGCACGAAAACCTTAATAACGTTCACTAAAACGTACGGAAACGTTATAAAATCTTCAAACCTAGGCTACTTAATGTCCTTGGAACAGGGACGAATACTGTAAAAGAAATTGGCTTTCTTTGTGCCTTATAGGCTGTGGTAGGCTCTCAGGGCATTGTGGTAAAATGTGCAGCCGCCATCGTTTTTCCTACGATGGATTTCTCGCTTCATGCCAGAAACTACAAGTGATATTATTTCGCACACGTAGTCAACACGCGCACGGAGAAAACCGAGTGATTTTGCAGAAAATTTATCATTTATTATTGGAAGGAGAAACAAAGCTTGTGAGGAGGTGATCTAGTTTGGAATTCCACGTTTAATGCGAGGAATTCCAAACCAGAGCGTCTGCTCGCTAGGAGAACTGTCAATGTGACCATTATTAGAATTACATCACTTGAAACACGAACAGACTTATTGGGAAAAAGAGATGTCTTTGCAATTTGCTTTCTAAAAGCAGTAGATGACACATTCAAAGGCATTCATCGTTTCTGATAAAGAGACCAAAGCCTCTAAACGGGTGATGTGGTTCTACCTTCTATGGTGGACTTTATCCATTAAGACTAACCTAACTGTTGGTAGATAACATATTAACTCTTACAGGAAGAAGAACCCGATAGCCTACCAGCGGGAATTCTGCTGATTTGGGATTTCGTACTTGAGAGACTCAGAGGCTCGCTGGGAGGACCATCAATTGGGACTCCGCATGGTACATTTAACACTGACCTATAACTGTGGTAAATGACACATTGATTCTTAGAGAAAAGAGAATCATAACCTGCGAGCGGTAATTTTGATTTGGAATTTCGTGCTTCATAAGAGAAATTCTAAACTAGAGACTCACAAGTGGTAACTCCAAGTTAGAGTCTGCTTGCTAGAAAGACCATCATTGTGACCGTTACACTCATGATATCGTTCAGCACATCGAGACATAGAAACAAATAAAATTCAATCCAAAAACAAATTAATTAGTGAATAATGCAGAGATGATGTCTGCTAAATTTCAGATCTATAGCTAGCTCTATTACTCAAGCTAGAAAAATATATTGTTAAATTACAGAGCATGTATGGGAACACCATTACAGAGAATGTGTGAGCACATTGCACATAATTGCGAATTTCTCGGCTGTTAATGATTCAATCCAAAAACAAAATGATTATTTTAATGCCAGTCATATAGGAATAAAAGGTCTAATATTTGAGGACAAGAACCAACAACAAACTCAACCCACAGATGATTCCGTGAGCGGGATTAGTTGAAAACTGGGCCACATTGGTGGAACTGATATAAATGCTTTCACCACTGCTCTGCACCTTCCCCACTCCCTGATATTTCAGCTTCAATAACAGATTTAATTATCTAAATTTTAGTGAAATTTCAACGAACACTATTTGATGGCTGAAAAAAAAAAGTGTTGAGACCCGTTGCGTGAATTCATCACCGTTCTTTGTTGGATTATTTGGCGTTCGCCCGTTATTGGGAGCTTAAGCAAACCACGAAGACGTACGGCAAGGGGAGCTTCACTAAACAAAAGATTTATTGAGCAAAACAATAGAGGCATGATATCTTAACTTCAACAACGGATTTTCTTATTTAGATTATGATGAAATTTCAACTAATACTTGTGAAGCGGCGTCCCTATCAGGTGTCTGGAACAAAATATGTTGCGAGCCGATGCGTAGATTCATCATCCTTCTTTATTAGATCATTTGGTGTTCGCTCTGCTAAGTAATTATAGGAAAAAATGATCACTATTCACTCTGACAAAAATTTATCAAACCTTGCTGAAAGTTCCTTTTTCAACTTAAGTAGTTGCCAAGAAATAATTTGATAACTACTCTCTAGTCCAGGGAGTTCCACACTTGAAAGAATGGATCACACTTGGAAAAAATGTTCACATTTGGAAAAATGGGTCACATTGGGGAAAATAGGTAATACTTTGAAAAATGGGTCACTTTTAGAAAAGTGGCTCAACTTTGAAAAATGGGTCACACCTGGAAAAAAGGGTTTCACACTTATAAAAATGGGTCAAACTTGGAAAAATGGGTCACACTTGGAGAAAAGGATCACACTTAGACAAGTAAGCAACACTTGGAAAAATGAGTCACACTTGGAAAAATGGGTCACATTTTAAAAAATGGTGACTTTTAGAAAAGTGGGTCACAGTTGGAAAAATGGGTCACACCTGGAACAATGGGTACCAAGTAGAAAAACGGCTCACACTTCGACAAATAGATAACACTTGGGAAAATGGGTCACTCTTGGAGAAATGGGTCACACTTGAAAAAACGAATCGCACTTGGAAAAATAGGTCACACTTGGAAAAATGCGTCACACTTGGAAAAAGGGGGTAACACTTGGATAAAACGGTCACACTTGTAAAAATGGGTCAAACTTGTAAAAATAGGAAACATTTGGAAAAAGGTAACACTTCAAAAAATGGGTCACACTTGGAAAAATCGGCCACACTTGGAAAATCAGGTAGCACTTGGAAAAATGGGTCACACCTAGAAAAGTGGGTCACACTTACAAGAATGGGTTACACTTGGAAAAATGGGTTACATTTGGAAAAATGGTTCACAGTTGGAAAAATGGTTCAAACTTGTAAAAATGGGTCACACTTGGAAAAATGGGTCACGGTTATAAAAATGGGTCACACTTGGAAAAATGGGTCACACTTTGAAAAATAAGCCAAACTTGGTAAAAGGGGGACACACTTGGAAATAAGGGTCAAACTTGAAAAAAAAAAGGTTCATACTTGGGAAAATGGGTCAGACATATTTTGAATCAAATAAGTGAATAAATAGTTTGAACACTAGACATACAACGGTCCTGGACAGAATCGGTCCTAATCCTGACAGATTACACAGCGAAAAGTGAAAACATTGAGTGATAACAGTTATGGCTTCGCGAAAATTGAGTGCGCCTTAGTTTAGTCACATGATCTTTCTCTCCCCTTGATTTTTTTCGCATCTCAATGTTGCTCTGTAATCTTTGACAGCATGGAGAACACTGAAAAATAAAACTATAAGCAATCCCGCAAGAAGGCACTCTCGAAATTTTAACAATGTCAGGTCTCTCGGTACTCGATTGGACCAACAGTGAATTAGATTGCTTTTCACGTTGTTCTTTTAGATCGCATTTGAAAAAAGAAAAGAAATCACTTATTCTTCTGTAAACAGAGTAAATTAATATTTTTCTTATTGACTTTGCAACATAATTCCTTTCTACAGTTATAACATCCGTGGCAATTTCCCTACTCCAACGTCAATAACGTTATTTCGGTGGAAATTAAATAAAGCGGCAAAAAACTATATAAATGCAAAACAGTCTATTTCATCACATCGTCTGCTGCCCCTGATTAGCAGCTGTCGCTCGGCTACGTCCAATGTGTTGAACCTGTTTTCTTACAAGTTTTAGTGGAATTTTTAGCCAAGATCTTGGGCAAATAACGCACCAACCCTACCACAATGTTGCTAAGCATGAACACAACGTCGAACTGTCTCAGTCCCGATAGTCTGAAAGCAGTAAATATCGGAAGTACCGTTGCTTACAGCATTATTCTTGTTGCTTCGCTTGCTGGAAATTCTTTCGTCGCAATAATTGTCTACAAGACCAAAACCATGAGAAAAACTATTAACTTTTTCATCGTTAACATGGCTATGTCTGATCTGCTCTTTTCGGTTTTCGCCTTTACATGGGAACTAACAGGGCTTAACAGCGACTCATGGCTGATACATGGTACTCTTGGCCACACCTTATGTAAAATAGTTTCCTTCGCAACAGTTGTCTCCGTTGCAGTGTCTATCCAGAACCTGGTTCTGATAGCAGTGGATCGATTTGGAGCTGTGGTATTTCCCCTCCGTTCAGCACTAATCGGTCCAAAGTTATGTCCTTTCTTGATTCTTGTCACATGGATCTTCGCGATAACTACCCAGTTTCCAGTTGGTCTATAAATTTGTTGAGTATCCAGAAAAGCTGGCTTGTGAGGTCCGTTGGAATGAAGTTTTTGATGATTCTTCATATCATTTTTTTCAAAATTACATTATAGTGCTGTCTATAATAGAAGTATTTATCCCTTTTGCATTGATGACCATTCTTTACTCAATCATTCTTTTTAAGCTCAAGACACAGAAGTTCCCAGGCGAGCAATCGATCAACACTGAAAACCTACGGGCAAAAAAGCAAAGAAACGTGTTAAAGATGGCCATTACCATTGTTTCAGTGTTTGTAATATGCTGGTTGCCTGTCAGTGTTTTAACTTTTCTTTCGACCTTCGGGTGGGACCACACTAGTTCGCCTTCATGTGGCACCGTGCGCTATTGGTTTGTTGTCCAGATTATTGCCAGCGCAAGTTGTGCCATGAACCCTTGTATCTGTTTTATCTTCAGTGGAAACTATCGCCAAGGTCTTAGAAGTCTCCTTGACAAGTTGTTTTGTCGAATATTTAAGGTTAAGGCAAACTTCGCCATTCCTTCCTAGAGGGCCGTGAACAAAACAAAACAACATTCAAAGTCAGGGGAATAACCAAATTTAGTCATACGCACCATGTGATTTCTCGAACGAAACCTTGAATACGGAGAAGCCAGGTGATTTTCTGGACTTATCCATGATAAAAAAACGTTTCAGTTTTGCAAAATCCAACAACTGAATGCAATAAAGTCGGTTTAAGACTTTCCGGGTGGAATATATTACAAATACCAATGTCTCGACTTAAAATTGTTTTAACCAACACAGAATTTCCGGGTTCCTTGAAAGTGACTATGGACTCTGATGACACTAGAGGTAGTCCTTAGTAAATATCTGAAGCAATCTTGACAACAAAGTCTTCCTCTTCTTTTAGATTTTACCTCCATGAGCATCTTTATCATTCTCATATTATTAAACATTTACTGTAATGACGAAATTTAATTTTCATTATATTTTTTCCCTATTTTATAGACATATACATAATATGAGCAGATTTATGAGCAGGTTGTTAAAGAAAAGTTCCATCTTTTACACCAAATGAGCTATAGACACTTGGACTTCTCGACTTCTTAAGGCTTAAAAATCACTCCAAACGATCAGGAAAAAAATGTATGAAGAGTAAGACAAGAAAGAAGATGGCAGAGGGAGAAGGAAAACTTCGGAGAAAAAAACTCTTACACTAGGGTGGAATTTCTTTAACACCCTTTTCAATACTCCAGACATTACGCTCCCCATTTAGATCCCCTAATTTGCATAAGAATCTATCATACATTTATATGTATGTAATGTTAGTTGTATTGTCACCGAAAAGTCACGCCAGCACCAGAGGAGTGTCGTTAAATTTATTTTGATTGTATTAAAAGAAAAGAAAATTTCAAAGCAGTCATAATAAGCAGTTGTCGCTTATATCTGTGTATTGTTTACTCAAGTTTTTGAGCACTTTGTGAAGACAGAGAGATGGATAGTACATTGTATGCATGCGATGAGGAATGGTAGGGTTGAGCGTTTGTTCTCAGCGTGAATACTCATGGAAATTAAGTGTTTCTCCGTCGCTCACAAATCCCTTTTCCCCAGCCTTACTATAAAAACCACCTACGGTGAAGAGATCTTAGGGTTCTATAAGGTTCCTTAAAGGTTTGAGGACCGTGAATCGCATGCGTTTTGAAGCTCTTTTCTTTTCACATGTACACAGTCTCTTCAACCGCAGGAAATGTAACTCTAATGAAATGATCCAACGAATGAGTTTTTGTTCAACTTGTTTGATCGCGGTCAAACTACGTGCGCAAAAAGCCAGCTTGAAAGAGAGATAGCCCCAGTTACTGCGTGTGAAGTGTTTTTCACTCATTTCCTTGTCTTCCGCAGAAACATTAATTCGGGTGAAAAGCTTACACAACAGCTACAGATAAAACGGCACCATATATGGCCTAATGAATCAACTCTTCGAAGCAAATGAGCAGGAAGTCAATTAACGAGATTTCAAACAAAATCGTCTCTTTTGACAACCTACTATAATGTAAATGATTTTTAATGATTTCCTTTCAGCCACGAATTTAAGTAAAGTTATAATAATATTGATTTTGCAACGAATACACCCTTGACAAGTGAATGAGAAACTTTCATAATATAAGACTATTTCTTGCTTTAATATACCGATTCTTAACGAGTTCTTTGCCGTTTGGAATCAAAGCGTTTCTTATTGAATACGGAAGCGTGATTCTCCAGAACTATTAAAGCGATTTTTAATTGCCGAAAGAAACATCGCTTAAAAGGTGGCAGCAAAAGAAAACTACTTTCAAAATTTGGGAACAAAACCTTTCAAAGCGTTTCGTATTGAATACGGAAGCGCGATTCTCCAGAACTATTAAAGCGATTTTTAATTGCCGAAAAAAACATCGCTTAAAAGGTGGCAGCAAAAGAAAACTACTATCAAAATTTGGGAACAAAACTTGACTTTTTAGTGCTCTATTTCACCGGATATGTTTTTTGTTTTCGAGGTTTTATGTGTTAAAGTAAGCAGCTACTGATTGTTCTGTGATAACAATAGGGACAGCTATTTTGCAAAGAAGAATCACTTTTTCCGTAGTAGTACTTAGCTATTCGAAGTCAACCTACGAGTTAATACAGTGTATACTGTCTTGCTCTCCGTCGATAATTGTCAACTGATGTCAAAGCACTGAAATAGAGGAGAATTGTGTCTTTTAGGGTGGCTCAAAACAGTTTTCTGCTTTTTTGAGACTTGTTAAACTAGGTGCGATTTTTCAGGCTTGGAACTGTACTGTTTTGAATGGCTGTGCTATTTTTAACGTCACTCTCCACTGTACTTTTCATTATGTTTAAGTCATAAATCAAGGTTGCACTGTCCTGTTGCACAGCAACAAACTTGACCCACTTTTTACTATCAATTGCACCTATTTTAAAAACTAAGCCGGTGACCCCATATTTTTCCATAAAAATCTTTTTATTACACACAGAAGAAGAAACAGGCAAAATTATAAAAATTCTATTGAGTTGGTTTTTGTTAAAAAAAGAAATATGAAAAATTTCCAAGTTGGAGAAATTCCACTCCACATTTTTTTTTACAATTTCGCATATGCATTTCGCTTTTGCTGTTGAATATTTTTTTTTGCATTAAAAAGTAGGGTCACCGCATCAGTTTTTGAGATATTAGCTTGATGGATAAGGTATTTTTCGCCCACGTTCTACACGCAAATTAAAATCTCGACTTTGCAAGCTCGCCCCTTGCACACACGTGAAGGCGGTCCGCTGATCGGCAAGGCCCGCAATTCCACGCGAATAAACGCGAATAGTGTTTTATTTTTGGCTGTTGTCGTTAGCAGCATAAGCGGTGAAAGAAGAGTACCATAAATTCCCGAAGGTTAAACTAGCCAAGTAGGAAAGAACGCTGTCTTTTTGATTTATAGCCGCCGCGATCGATCGCAACATCAACATCACAATTTTCGTTTACGTTCCAGCACAGCAGTTTAAAAAGATATTTTCCTTTAAAATTGCCCGAAGGATGGCTGTTTTCCAGGGTAAAAATAACTGATAACGCCAACAGCTTACTAAACTTGGCGGAAAGTACGCTTCGCGCTGCCATTTTTGTTTTGATTTTTGCAAACTTAAGAATTTTCCGGTCAATAGGTTTTTTTTAAATTTTCTACTGCAGTCAGATAATGAGTTACTTGTATCAGAAATGCAGAAAAAAAAATTGGAGGTCATCGACTTCGTTTCAAAGATAAAGCGTGTGGAAAACTACCCTGATTTGAAAAAGTTGGTGCACTTAATTCAGCATGGTCTACAGGGGTTTATAGCTAAAAATATCGAAGGCGAGTCAACGGAGCCAAACGATCTTAGTCATATTTTGTAGAAATGGATCTGTTGCGTAAATAATTCCAAATGTTACCATCGTTTTCACAAAACTTAACCCTTCAAGAGGCATTTGAAACCGTCGCACAGATAAACGATGAGCTAAAAAGAACTGAATTCGATGGTGCATTTTGCAAAAAACTCAAACTTCTAGTCAATAGAGTTTCTTCATTGTTTCGCTAAACGTAGAAAACGGTAGAGAAAATGATCCATCAAAAGAAAAATAGGGGTCAACGTCCAAGATCGTTACATCCAGGCAAAGCTATAGCAGTGGCCATCTGCCCTCTCATTGTTCACTTAATTACTTAGCGCGCGCTCTCATGCATGAAGTGGCGTGTGAATTTGCGTGCGCAGTAAGGATGCGCAGAAACAATTAGCGCGAACGTCCTTAAAATCTCGCGACCCCTCGGCTGATCGCGTGTAGATTTGCCACAAGTCGGCCTTTTCTTAATCCTTGACTTCTTTACCTCCCGCGAGCGAAGCGAGAGGGTAATCTTCTAGCGACGAAGTCGCGAGGGCAAGCGCGAGCGACAGGCCAGGGAAGAATTATTGGAAAAGGCTTCTAGAAGGTCTAATCGCGTGATGCCTCGTGCTGAATTGCACGCTAGAGCCCAGGCGTCTCGCGGAAATGTTACTGTTTTGAGCCACCTTAAAAGGGGAAAGCCTAGAAACGAAAACTAAAGTTCTCGTACCTAGTCCTCGCGCCTATGAGACACTGTCGAGGGGGAATGGAACTCGGCTGCGAGCAAAAACCACGTCATGACTGGATATTAGTCTTCATTTCTGAATAACTGGAATCTGAGGCAACTGGAATCCGAGGCAACTGGACTGGACTCCTGGTAAACTAAGAACTTAAGAATATTAAAGATCCGTAATCAGTATTCATAACAAAACTATAAAAAGCGTTCTCTGCTCTCGGCAGATGTCTTCAACGTATTACAATGAGTCAAAACGTGAGATGACAACTCTTTATTGATACCACAAACTTTACTCTCTTCTATACACGTAAATTAAATTACCACTTCAATACCACCGCAGTTGTATGATTATATACAGCAGCCCAAAATAAACAATAAAATAGATAAATAAAATTAAGCAAAGCGGTTCTTTAAGTTAAGCTGTTACTACATGTAAGTAACACTAACGGTAAAACATTTCTTACTTCTTTTGTGACAAGTTTAATTTCCTTCAGTATTGATTAATTAATTGCTTATTATGTCATCCTGAGGTATAGGAATACTTGCTTCTCAGGCCGGTAACAAGATCCTCTTAAGCTAAAAAATTTCTGCTTGTGTTAAATACCTATTTTTTTCGTCACGTATAACTAAGGTATTACCTTTCAACGTCGACTCTAATCGACTACAGCAACAAAGACAAAAAATCAAGTTCAATTTATCAGTTCCTTATCACTGCACCAAAATGTATCCCATTGCTTCGATGCGTTTGTCTCCATTATCTGGTCCGTTGATAGCTGTGTTTCCACAGGTAACACCGTCATGTGGATATCCTCTTGTACCGAACCCGATTCTAGATTTACTTTTGTTGCAGTTGGGATTATCGTCACCAAGCAAACCGATTCTTGCTTTTGACATCCAATCAGTGTCAGAAACAACATTGAACCCTTCCCTGTTACAGTTCAAATGTAAGGAGGCCTGTGAACCAATCAGCTTCTTCCACGTATTACGGCCTAGTGAGGTGTTGCGGTATTGGCCGTCAGCGATCAGTGAGTACAGAGAGTTGGCCTGCTTGTTGATGACAATGAAGTTGATCTGATGGCCGATCTTCATACCAAGGCAGATCTTGGAGAAGGGTGTGTTCCAGTAGGTCGGTAGCTTAGTCTCTTGTAAGTCAAGCCCAGTCTCTCCCTCAGAAACGTTGAATGATTCTTGGTTCACCCAAAGACTGGAACTGTAATGGAAAGTTCTCTTTGTGGAAAAAAAAATTAAACAGTTTTGAAATTAGCCAATGCTGCAGCGAAATGATTGTACTCCATTCGATTCGTGCCAGCAGAAAAATAGTGTTAATGAATTTTCTCTATAATCCAGCACCAGGACTGAGACTAAGCCTGTGCTAAGACGATCTAAGTCAAAATTCACTCAGTTCTCTGGA
>Ga0126338_10000102_pt1 | contig 30942 bp, 17 predicted proteins | sample OrbCmetagenome_2_FD_92529 | JGI IMG/M metagenome (GOLD analysis project Ga0126338, IMG submission 92529) | Coral microbial communities from Petempiche,Puerto Morelos, Mexico - Orbicella C C metagenome | ecosystem: Host-associated > Invertebrates > Cnidaria > Coral | place: Petempiche,Puerto... | reverse complement strand
CCTTATTTTCTTATTATTGGGCGATTGCGGGTCAGTGAGAAAATTTACTTCAGCTTAATGGTTTTGCAAAAGATTTTTTCTTGCTAGGCGTTTTTTTTTTTTTTGTTTTTTTGTTTTTTGTTTTTTGTTGTTTGTTGTTGTTTTTTGTTGTTGTTTTTTTTTTTACTTTTTGTTAAGCCGCGAGGCCATACATCCACACCATAAACCAGGAAACTTCACGGACATAAACAGCAGACCTACCCCTATAACTGCAACCGCTGGTCCAACAAAGCCCCAGATTGCACCACCCACTGGAGATAACCAACAACTGTAATTTAGAGGGAAAAAATTAACAATAGTTAAGTGTGACAGACATGAATCTACATTACTGAGATGTCTTCTTAGTGACTTGTAAATTTTGCAAACAATTGGCAGGAGCGACACCCACAACCTGAACCAGTAACGGAAGCAGTCCTAAAACAAAATCTAGCTCGGTTGCGTTTAATAAGCTAATTGGCCAAAAGCGACGGAAAGTGCTTAGTACTCACAAGTTTGACGTTCCAAATCCGTCTCCTGCGATGCTTGTAACAATTACAACAATGCAAGCAGGAAGACCTGTAAACAGTTATTTCTCTCATTCAGTAATAAGGTTAGTCCTCGAATTTCTTAGGTTAAAACAGTATATGCACACTTTATTGGGCGATCGCTTTCATTCAGGCCCATTAAACAAAGATTTGACACAAGTAAAAGTATTCAGAAACTGAGATGGCAAGAGGTTGACCAATTACCGTTGTACTTGGAGTGTCCGAGGACTTAACCTGGGCCAGAACTGCATGCGGACAAAAGATGGAGGGAAATTGAGATTTTACTACCGCAACGAGACAAGTGCCTCAAACTACAAGCACATCCTATTCCCATACAGATTGCAAGCGATTAATGTTATATAAACGGTAGAGTAGTAAAACTTAGACGCATCATGCACTGACAAGTCTGTTGAAGGAGAAAACTATAAAGCTGTATGAGAAAGGATTGAAGAAATCTGCTCTAGTTCAAGAATCTTCCCTGTCCAAACCCAAGTCCTAAAACCCTGCTAAGCCCAGAAAACGAATATTAACAGATGTCAGATTTTACGCCCTAGGTGGTGAGAGGAAACTTACCCCAGCCAAGAGTGAAATAAAATCTGATCATGCTCCGGCTGACAAAAGCTATTACGATCATTTGATAAAGATGCACTCCTTCAACGAACATCCATGTGAATACAGCCATAAAGCAGTAGAATAGCAATCCAGTGTAGAGTTTGCAGATAACCTATTCAGTGAGACATTAACTTAATTCGAGATCAATGAATGGATTAGTATTAATATATTGTCTTTTCTCCCCGTCATTCTGTTACTATAATTGAGCTGTAGCAATGATAGTGTGTCAGCAGCCTCTCAGAGTGTGTAGGTCGCGTGACCAAGCTATCCAGGTGCTTGTCATTCGCCCCGATCTATCTGAGGTAAAAAGATTGGAGTGTTTTGAACTCATTCTTCCTTCCCAAGTCCTATACGCTTGTTTTTGCATTGGTAGGCAATTTTCCACGGGTTTTCTTGGTCCGCACCTTCACTTTGCGAAATCTTGTATTAAGAACTAATCATGAATTTAATGTCCCGATTAACCAAAAGTGTATGAATTCCTTCATCGAGCCAAATTTTGCTCGTTAGAGGCTAAGAATGGTCAATTGGACCGAATTGTGGCGAAAACGAAAGTTTTGGAGAAAATTTGTGCTCTTCTTTAAGGCGGCCATGGCCCTCTCGCCCAAAGCTACATTTGTCTAACGTGATCCGCCTTATACGATCAAAAACAAATCTGATTGGCCTTCTGTACATCTTATGCATCGCGCGGTTGGAACATGATCAGTTCAGCGTCCAATAACAGATGTACTGATTACAGCATCTGTTAAACTTGTTGAAGGATCGGGTTTTTTTTTGGTTTGAAATCCTCGTATGGGATCGTTTTGGTATCAGTGTAGCCTTTGGCGCAGATAACAATTGTTCCTTAAATCAAGAACGTATCTGCGCTATTACAATTAAATTATATAAGGTAGAAATCAAACAGATCAATGAGATGCTCTTTTGATTACCCCACGCTGAACAAGATTTTCGGATCCCGCTGCCAAAAAGAGGACTTGTGCAACTCCAACGGCGATTGACAAATTCAAATGAATCTTTGTGATGTCACATTTGATTACCCTACAAAATAAAAAAAAACAAAAAAATCAATAAGGAACTTTTAGCACAGTGACTTCTGTTTTATTAAAACTTCTTTCATTCAGTTGTCTATTTGGTGTTTTCTTAGTTTGTTTACTGTAGAGAAAACAAAATTCAGTAGAACCTCGATTTAACGAACCTCTATATAACGAAATCCTCGGTATAACGATCGATATTCCTCACACCAGTAATAGCAAAATGTATGGAGAAGAACCTCGTTATAGCAAACATATTTTGCCTGTGCCTTAGCCCTTCGTTATATCGAGGTTCCACTGTTGTTGTTGACTTCGGGCAGGAGAGGCTAAATTCGAGCCAATTAAAAACCGAGAATAAATTATATTTGCCACGGTAGGTACTTTTAAAGTAGAGAAATCTGTTTTATGCACTCACGGTAATGACAAGAAGGTGATAGCAGTAAGGAAGACGCCAACAATGGAAAAAGAACATCCAACGTAAGTCAGCACACTTAATATGTGTTCATCCTTGGCGCATAGGACCTATGATGTTTAAAAAAAAAAACGGCCGTTTACGAATTTACTTTATGTAACATATTTTACATTTTATTTTGAAGTCAACCACATCATAAGCTAAATATTTAATGGCGTAGAAACAAGTCCAATCTTCTGCTTTTTCTATGCGATTATAAAGAATCAGGGTTAACAGAATGTTTCAATCTTCATATCATTGTCCTGTACAGAGGATATTACATGGCGGCGACAAGATATGAATTTCATTTTAGTGTGGTAAAAACGATATTTTACGATCGAGCGCATCTAGTGGGTAAAATATTGTTTTTAGCACGAGAAAGTAAAATTCGTATCTTCAAGCCACCGTGTAGTTTTCTTTTCATCCTATAGACAAACTGACTGTTTGCACAAACAACCGCGAAAAAGGAGGAAATGACGTCATCAATATTCCCACTAGTAAGGATATGGAAAATTCGCTACTCGGGTCCCGGATGTAGTTTCGTATGGATACTACGAGTGGTGTATTTTCAAGTACGATACACGTGTCTATACAATATTAAGGGCCCATTAACCGATTTATGCGCGCGCTCGCGCGCGTTGCTAAGGAGGTGAAATTTCACTTCCGGTTACTTACGTCAACCTGAGCGTAGAAAATAAAAAGAGCTCAATAACTTCCAAATTCGCTCACATTTTAGATGTTTTTCTTTGTGTTTCTCAAAATGCAAAGTAAAAAAAGTAAAAGCAAAGACAAAAAAACAAAGACAGAAAAACAAGAGCAATAGAAAAGGAAAAGATAACTCCGTGTAGCTTTGTTTGATCTTACCGAAGTGTGCTGGTAGTGTAAATTGCGCACGCGCTGATAGGGTAACTTCCAATATATATCGAGCGCACTTCCAGTTTCTTTAAATGCTAAAGGAAACGCGGTTTTTCTATAAATCCAGCCTTTTTTGACGGATTTCGATTAAAGCCAACGTTGGAAACATAGCTATGCATTCCTTTTTCGAAATCATGCTTTTTTCAGAAAATTACGCATTTTTTAATATTTTGAAATTCTCTCAAAATCTGACCTTTTAAAAATGAAACAAAATCGATGCATAGCGTAATGAGGATTTAAATTAAAATAATAAATCAATGAAAAAAATCCCGATAAAGTAATTTGCTTGGGAGCCTTTGCGTTTTTTCAGTATTAGTCACATGATCATGGGCATGGCCTGATGACGTCATCACTAGTGTTGCTGATCATGAAAAAGTTAAAACACATGAAATAACTCTGAAGTAACTAGAAATGACGAGGTTATATGAGAATAAATTTTCCCTAGCAACGGCTCGAAAAGATCGGTTAATGGGCCCTTAAATAGACATAAAAAACAAGCGGGGTTGTAAGCTACAGCGTTCACCTTTGTTCGTTCAGTCCAGGAGCCCATGGGCTTCTGTTCAGACTGAGTCACTTTTTTGCTATTTAAACAATATTTTAAACTCGATATACTTAAACCTGTTTTGTAGTGCCCATGAGCACTGCGTAGTTGGTCATGTGATCACAGTGGCACTCTGTGTGTCCCTCATTACTAGAAAACACATAGCAGCCTCGTTTGGACCATTCCCCAAATGGAGTACGCGCACTCCTGCAAGAAATCAAAGGTACTATGCAAACCAACGTAATGGCACTAATAATTACTTACACAGCAGACGGCCTTATCGAGAAGAACGCTCAGCTCATTCGTTAGGCTGAGAGAATTAATAAAGTATCAGAAGGGGAAAAACTTAACAGTTACACATGAGGATTATGATTACCCGGTAGTAAAATAAATTGACTGAGGTAACGTCCTCGGAGGTCTAAGGCACGACTCACAGTCCTTGATTGAACAACTCATCCCCACCCCCTACTCTCTTACCCTCCCTGGTGGGATTGTAGTCCATCGCAGATAACCCCCTTTCTAAGGTTTCCCTCCGGTATTATTTTATTTACACTCCTGGGTGAAAAGAGGCATTATATGAGTGAGTAACTTTTCAGCAAAAATAACACAATGCAACGTCCCAGACCAGCGCTTGCACCCGGTCTGCTGGTTCCGGAGTCTAATGCACTAATCGTCTGCCCAGCTTGTCTCCCACCACGATTGAAATGAAACGGAATTACACTGAAATGGTACCGTGGTTCGAACCTTTGTGTATAGTCCCAGAAAACACACTGAGGAGTAGAGTAGTCATTCTAAATAGGAAAACAAATTTAAGAAATTATTAACGTTAAAAACATCTTACACGAAAACACTATGGTTTTACTACATGTAACTGTGAACAAGAAATCTAAAATTCTACACTGCGCATGCCGAGTCATGTAGGCAACATAAGTGGGAACATAGTTAGTAGAAGGGAATGGTTATAAAGCCCGACAAACATCAAAGGAGCAAACAAAGATGCCAAGATTTATGTTGGAAGGTCCAGCGAGCGTTTTGCCTTCATACACTATGCATGAGTTACGTAACCAAAACGTTTCTATTGGTTAGTCCCTCGGCCAGTGGGAAACAACTATTGTGTTTTGTGCACGGTCAAGGACAAAAAAGAGAGCAAAAACATACAACAAAGAACTTTGCCGAGTTTCATAACCATTCCCCTCTATTAACCATGGTGGGAATCATGAGTTGTTCATGTATGGAACTGAGAAAATATAAGCTAATATGCGGAGTGATCGTGTGGTTGCTATACTCACTTTATTGTGTTTCACATCAATTTTAACTGGTCTGGACAATTGACTTGGTGGTGGTGGCTGTGTGAAGACATTAACAACCTTACTTGCCACTGTCTGGTTATCTTCAGAGCTATAACAGTTAATAAGAAGAAAATAAACTAGCAGGACAATCAATAATTTTCCGGATTGTTATCCCATAAAATCTATTTTACAGACTTTACATTTTTAATTAGTGCGCGTGATTTCGTTCCTCGTGACTTAAAAGCGAACTTCGAATATTCTGATTCTTCACAAATGGTCAACAAATGTCAAACTTTTCTATTTCACGTCTCCTAATTCTATTATGGGTATAACTGGGTTTCTTAGTCAGAAAATTCCGTAAATAAAAAACTTGGGAAATCTCAACATGTGACTCCAAATGATGGTGGAATCATATCTAGGCCAGGGCCATTGTCGTCTTCTTTTAATGTCATGGTTTTCCTCATTAGTGACCGCTAGTTTGTTTGCAACCAATATTGGCTGTAAGCAAAAAGTCTGGGAAAATATCTGATCGTATAATAAATATCGTTTAACAAAACTTACTTGTCAAATGTGTGGGGATCCTGCAGCACTTGGAATGGATCAAACACCAGACTAACCAACACGGCGGTATCTATGAATATAAAGACTTCAAGCTATCCCTTACAGCGTTTATTAATGGCAGCTGGTCAGTAATAATTATTATAATGGTATTTAAACATAAGGAGAGAGGGAAACCGTTTTTCGCCCTTCGGCTCGAATACTAAAATAACAGTTGTCAGTCGCACAGTTCCTTTACAATAGACACTTTACATAAATGGCACCCATATTTGAATAACAATAGACCAATTTCGATATATTAAAATTCAGCCTAGAACAATAGACCTCAATACGAGGCTCCGGGGAATAACTGCAGAGTTTGTGGAGTTTATTCCCTAGAGCCTCGTGCTGAGGTCTATTGTTTTAGGCTAAATTTTAATATATCGAAATTGGTCTATTCTTGATACATCCTTAGCCTCGTATTGATGTTTCCAGACAAAGGAATTTCACTCGAATATGAGGCATGATGTATTATTATTGCCATTCAAATATCGGCGCAAATATTTATACAAAGTGTCTATCGGGTAGCTGGGTTGCAATAGGTGCGCCGCGTACACATGTGGAGACATTGTCACTGATAGCTTGCTTACCTTTGATTGCATTGCCAATCACGTGACTAAATACTTCTCTTGGGAAAAAGACTGAGCTGTTATCTGCGTCAAGAATTCCTAACTGTATCCCTTGAAAGGTAGATATGTTGACTAGCAGAATGCGTGACACTTGGAAGGAATGGAGAATGGCTTCATGTTAAATATAGATTCAAATTCATTGCTGCAACAAAACGTAGCTTGCTAAAGAAGGTTCACATTCCAACCCTCAAAGTAACTAGAAACAATATTTTTTGTAACATACCAAGGCCCCCTGCATGAAATTTTAAATCGCCGGAATTCCTAACGTTTTTCTTTCTTATTGCTTCTCCAATCATTCCAGTGAACTTCTCCAAAGCATGGAGAACGTCCAACGGAGTTGATATCTGTTTAAGTGGAAAATATACTTAAATCAATATAAAATTAATGGTAATCACGTAAAATTGTTCTACTAAACGCATTACCATCATTTTGAATTATTTCAACTTACTAGACGAGATGCGTTCGTAATGCTGTCCAAAAAGTCTCCAAATTGCAGAAGGGATGCAGATTTTCTAAAATAATCCTGCAAAGTAAAAGAAAGTTTGCAATTATCGAAGTTGGAGACAATAAAGTAACCTGAATATGGTGCATTGTGAGTAGGTAATGAAATATAACATTTCGTAAGTGATAAGTGTAAACCAGCAATGTAGTTTATTGCAAGTAGATTTAGGTTGGGTGTTGTCAATAGCCAGCATTGTAATCTAAGTAATGTACTGTAAATGTAGTGTAACATACGCAGTGTAAATAAAAAATAAAAATGAAGTAACTGCAATGACCTACCAATAATGGCATGACTGTAGGAATAAAAATTAGCTTTAGAGCATCCGGCGATCATATCAGTGACCAACATTCTGTGCTTAGAAGTTTAACTATTTGTATTCTCTAGTCACAAGAGAACACAAACGTTCGTAAAGAAAACGAAATACATCCATTGATGAGTGCTAACCTCGAGAAATGTGCTGTTTTCGACGTCAATGTGTGTGTTGTTGAAGTTCAAGACAAATCTACGATCTGTGGAGAAAATATTAAACTTGCTAGGTCAAGTAAAACAACATAAAACCAATAGAAGATATTTCACCACACATGAAAGACCTACATTCATTTCATGGAGTAGGCACATTCTTAAACTAGTTCCAATGACAGTTAAAACAAAATTTAAAATAGCAACTAAACACAAACGATGTCTTTCTGAACTTTAAGTAAAACTCTTACTCTTGGCATAATTTTTGACATACATCTAAAAAAAATACAAAATAACCAGCCGTCTTTACAACCGCTCTAGGATCAAGAGAGAAAAGAAACCATAAGTCGAAGTTTCTATTCGTTTATCATAAAAAGGTCAATGAGCTTTTTGCATACCCTCCAGCAGTTTCTTTATAAGGTCTTCTCTGTCCTGATTGGTTCTCGACGCCATAACCGTAACTTCGACTGTCGTAGAAGGTGCAATTGTAACAAGGTTTATTAGTTGTGATGTGTTCGGTACTCTTGCGATTGAGGCAACATCCAAAACTTGCGTTTTGTTTTTTTCTCTAAAAGACGTCATTAAATTTGACGAGTGTGAAACGCTGGAGACAAAAACTGTATGAGTCATTTCATTCATAACAGGCTGCGTGGTAATGAAGGAAACGTTAAACACAGAAGTCATGAGAGGTGGTCCGGTTAAAGATGTATGCTGCGTTGATTGTTCTGAAGACATTCTAGTTTCACTTGCTGGTGAGGTTAGAGAAATAAAAGCTGATGAAGACGCAGAAACATAGTTTGCACCGCTAGGGATGCTTCCAGATTCCTTGACAGAGCTACGATAGATCTGGATTGAAGTTGCCGTTGTTTTGGTTGAACTGGATCTGGATCTGGATATCAAGGCTACAAATACGAAATAACGATCAATAGAATAAGGTGTAATAACCAGGGTTCAGATTTTAAAAATAACAAGATACGGGAAAGGATTGATTCCAAGGGTTAGTATGGGAGATGGAGGCTCCGGGTCATGGGCTCCTGGAATAACCTATTTCAAAGTTCTGTATATGCTTATCAGTTTTATTCAAAACATCGCGTCCTTCGGCGATTTGCGTGCCGTTCGACTTCGAAACTTTATGAATGCCCCTTTCTAATGGCTAATTTCCTTACGTGACGCGCCTGCAGAGGATCGTGGTAGCTGTAGTCTTTATAAAAAATGTTAATAATATTTGTACTCAGAATATGCATCGATATGCATTATTCGTTCATTTTCATTAATTTCAAAAGTAGTTAGATTATACCCTTCAAGAATAAAAAGGAGACAACCCATATGTCTAATTCTGAAAAGTAGATGTTTTAGTCAAAAAATTGGTCGAGACCTCGAAACTTCGAACCTGAACTGGGATTACCCGGTCAGATCATGATGACTCCGAAATACGAATGCTTTGAACAAGAGTTTTTTTAACACGCATGATATTTTCTACAGTATCGTCAAGTCATTAAAACGCTTACCGTAACATAGTGCCTCCGTAACCATGTCAGACACTGAAGAATTATAAAAGTCGTCGGAGTCAACAACATGAATTACATCGTGAAAGTCAGCAATATCTCTGATATTACTTGCTTTATCAAAAATGACAGCAATCTTTTTAACTCCTCCAAGCTTTCCATCAGGGACTTTAAACCCCTCTGGGTAGATTGAATTTACTTCCCTTTTCAACATCAAGAATGCCTCTGGTGTCCTCGTGAACGTAGTGTTGAACAGTTTTTCCAAATCGCTCCCGCTGGATACCGGTGTCAGACGCAACAGACTAGAGACAGCATTGTGCAAAGGCACAAATTCGTGAAACTGACCAAACGTAATGTTTACGTGGACGTCTGTATTATAAAGTACGACAGCAACATCAGCTGCATTCCCCTCCAGATTCAACACAACCGTATTGATCAAAATTCGTTGATTTTCAAAGTCTATTTCGGAGATTGCCTGGGACGACTCGATTGCAAACACGATCCTTGGAGTGTTTTGGCATTTTGTGTTTGCGACTGTGGAGAGGAATGATCATTGAGTTAAAAAATGAAATAAAGTAAACTTTACAATTTTGCGTATAAGAATGAGAGTATAAATAAAATTGAAGGGCTGCCAGTCTGGTGCAAACTTGTTATTTACGTTTTGCTAGTTTTTCTTAATCCTAATCTTAATCTTAATCTCCGAGTTAGCGATGGAAAACGATCTTTAAATTTAACCTGCCGTAAGGTTTCTATTTAATTTTTATTTTTTATTTTTTTATTTATTTTATTATTATTTTTTTTTTTTTTTTTTTTTTTTTTTTTTTTTTTTTTTTTTTTTTTTTTTTACTTTTCAGCCTACTTTTTGTTCTCGCCTTTTCAAAACTTCCCGCTTTTGTGCTTAAATCTGTTAAATACCGGCAAAAAACCTCCTCCTTGTCCTTGAGCAATGTATGAATTAATCAATTTCGTATGCGGGTGTGTTTGTCTTTCACCTGTCTGTTTTACAATTTTTTAATGTCAATCACCCTGCATCGATTAAAGATAAAGCACTATACTAAGTGTGCCTTTCAATGTAAATTCGTCGTCATTTTTTCCTTCTCCGCCGACTATTTGTCGTATATATACCTGAACGATGTTAATAAATCTTCTGCTAACTACATATTGTTATAATATGAGGTTTTATTTTATTTTCGCGAGTTCGAGATAGCGGGAATAGTCCAAAAGTTCATCTTATGACAGATTTCCTTGCAGCTGAATGAAGCTAACTACCCTGATGCAAAGAAATCTAACTGGTGAATCCCTTGTAACAATCCGTAGGTAAAGCCTGCATACGAGCCAAGTGGCCCATCAGACCGGAGCTTATCCTGGTTTCTGTAGCATGAAGCGACTAGGAGTATTTTTACTCCCCTCTGGATGGGATGTTAGTCCATCGCAGGGTTACCCCCAGCATTAAATTCGCCGATACCCATTTATATACCTAGGTGGAGAGAGGCACTGTGAGAGTAAAGTGCCTTGCCCAAGAACACAACAGAATGTCCCCGGCCAGGGCTCGAACCCGGACCGCTCGATCCGGAGACGAGCGCACTAACCATGAGGCCATCACAATCCATATTTTTCCTTATTTTTCTCTTTCTGTATCATTAACTCTATTAATTTACTCCACTGTGATTTCAACACACTTTGCACTGATAGCCATGAATGAGCTTGAAGAGCTTGAGCAAGAACCTCGAAACAAAACAGAGAACAAAATAGGTGACAACAAACCTGGACATGTAAAACAACCAATGAGCAAAATGAGTATTATCCAGTCCTTAAATGCCATATTGACAACTTTGGGTAACCGTAACCAACTTGAAACCACATAAAAACTGCAGTAAAATCAATGTATCTTCAACAGCAACTGGCCGCATGGTTGGAGATAAAATTTCAAACCTTGCATCACATAAGAAAAGTGGTTGTTTACACAGTATGAGAAACTTCATCTGTTCATAATTAAACCTTCAAGAAGCTTTCAAAGGGACATTGATGAGGTTTTAAGGGAAAAGACTCAGATGTCGGAAGTTTCTAAACCAACACTCGTTCTTTTCTGGATCTTGTATTTGTATTTCATGACAGCTTTTTATTTGCCATTTTAACACAAACGCGGCGACTGTTGCTCCCTTGACGAAATCAAAACACAGCTTGAAATCAAGTTATTCAGACCCAATTGTAATTGAAAATTTTATTTTAATGGCAGTGAAAATCAGTTGGAAGTTCGAAAATTAAAAATGTATTATCAAAGCAAATGATAGTTGCATGCTTTCGGCAGAGAAATGAAAATGAAGGGAGTCTTGGTGTTAAGTAAATGTTAGTTCACTCAGAAGAAACTTGCGGCAATGACTGAACATGAAAGAGCCTTTGTTGAAAAAAGGGAACAAAACCTAATTGAGCTCTTGACGTAAAATGTCCTCTTTACTTTGCTTTGCGATTTCGAATTTTAATTTGTCATATCAGTTGCACACACATACTTTTGTTCAACGAAAAATAGATCGGAAAATTAAATGAAAATATGAACATAATGAAACGGGATAATACATTGAAAAAATCAAATTAAAATCGTGGAAACTGTTATTATCAATTCATATGTTTAAGTTATCCTCAGATTCATAGACCTGATAAAATCTCCTCATGTATGCTTTTTGGAAACAGCTTAATCCGGATAGTTTATGGACAAGGGGGTGGCGACGTGTACGAAGCAAAAATGCTTCCAACCTCCAATGTTTTATTTAACATACATGAGTTATGGACCAAGTGTGAGGTCAGGATGGCAAAATATCGGCTACAAGTGGAATAAAACATACCAAAATCGCATAGAACCCTTACTCATTAATAAAGACATCAGCAAAATTAGCCAAATGGGTGGCCGAATGGTGACGAGTGAAATTGGGAAATAATTTCACGGGCGTTTTGTCAAAATTGTAATAATTTCCCAACTCTTCAGGCGAGGGAAATTATTTGAATTTTGACAAAACGCCAGCGAAAATATTTCTTAATTTCACGAATATACTATTTGATTACTTTTTAATATCATGGGTGGAAGGTGTCGCTTGCAATCCTGGGTTTTTGACTTGTTTATTGTATCGAGAAATTCTGCGCCAACGTTGCCATGGCAATTTTGTAATTTCACATGTGACATAATGATTAACGCTGAAGTCTCGCGTCAAAATTAAGGAGCAATTTGTCACCCATGATATATGTAATGAGGACAGCGGTCCTTCGTGACTTACTTAAAGCTAAATCTATATTCAAAAATTAAAGGGTATTCATATGCTGCTATACAGTACGATGAAAAGCAAGCTTAATCAGACACTCATTAAAAGAGAGCAAGTGCAAAACATTAACTTACCAAAAACAGGTCTTTTTGTAATTTGTTATGAGCGAATTCGTCGTGACGTCATTGTTGGCCTCATTAGCATATGATTTTGCGTGCAGAAGATATCATACCCTATGATCCATCAAGTATTTTCCCTCGCACACGACTGGTCTAAACTCGTCACGTCCCGAGTTTTCAAATTTTGCATGTTGCAAAAAGTATTTCAGGGGTAACAAATATAAACACAATCTCCATTTGACTTTCAATATATGCTCGGATATTTTTCCTGTTCCTTGAAGCTCGCAGTTTTCATCGAGTTTCGCTCTCGCAAAACTGTTCCTTTTTCGGAACAGATATTCTCCGAGGACAAATATCCGAACATGTGATCATTTGAAAAGCAATATTCAGTAAACGTTTTAGCTCTTACATGTTATATTGGAGAATATATTTGCTTCCAAAAGCTGTAAAATATCTGGGGAAAAAAACGCCAATAAGCCTACACATTCCTTGGAAAATTTTGAAATTTTTATCCCGGATCACATTGCATATTTATAACGTTATTTTTCCAAATTTCATTTCTTGATTTATTTCCTATATGGATTTGCATTTCGTTGCGAAACACTATGTTTTGGATAAATCTAAACGTTTCCAACAACTCCAGCTTAAGAAAAGAGAAGGTAAACGAAAGGCAGTTTATTTTGTTACAAACAAAGATAGGAGGTTTTTTTAGTTTTTGTTAGATACATTTTTTAAAAAAATTTACTTTTGTTTCTAACAAATAAATGCGGACGTCTGGCATCCACAGAAACAAAGAACCGTCAATGCCTGTTTCACTGGTTTTGATTAAATACTTGAAAAGCACAAAAAGTTCGTGCAACACGATTTGAATCACATGCGATAATTGTTGTCGGAACGATCACTGAGATCGCTGGAGAGTGGTCTCCACATGCATGATCGATAACGCAACGATAGCTGAACTTTACGATCGTAATAATCATTTAGGAACCAGCCTATAGTAAAAGCCTTTTTACTCGTAGAATTTAAGTTTTTTTCCTTTTTTGATTAAAAAAAATACAGTTATTTAATCAGCATATAAACAACACGCTGTGACAGTGAAATATCCCGTGCGGCTCTCGCAGCGTGAACCAATCACATTCCTTCTTTTGCCAGTGAAGAACGTGCAGTAAGACAATTGGCGCTCAACTTGAATTTGTTATCCCAGTTGCACATGAGAGGGAACAAAGGAGCTAGCGAATATTTCGATGCCTAAAACATATGAAACTAGTGAGTCCACGTCGGTAGACCCAAGATTAAATAGTACCAAGGCTGTAGTTCTATACTGTTAGCTGACAAAGATGAGCCAGGTAAGGCAGTGCTTTAGTCTCAATTCAAAAGAACCAAATTTTCTGATTTTGAGAGAGTTGAAGTTATGTTTGAACCAGTGAATAATTTCAGTCATAGCAACATATGTTCTTGGCAAACTGTAATTCTGTTAGTTTTCTTTGCTTTTTTCAATTCAGAGGAAGCCATTGAAGGAATTACGCCAAGCCACAACAAAACGGAGCCTATTTCAATCACTCGGCCTCGCGAATTATTCATGGTGGCGAGATGCGAACGTTTTCAATCTCCCGATACTCATGTCAGGTACATGTGCGTTTGTCTGTAATTTGTTTGGTTTATTTTCATCCGTAATTTTGCCGCATGCAATGTAGCGTATTTTCCCCAAGTTTTTACGTTGTACTTATGACAAATCTTGATAACATTTTACAGCATAAACTTTGAGCGCAAGGAAGGTGTCAGAATTTACGAATTAGAATGACGGATCTGAAATCAAAAGCCCCTGAACAAAACTTGCTTTTTCATTTCACTTCCATATCTTTTATTTGAGACAAATGCTGTTCGTGTGTATTTTAAATGTATGGTTAAAACGACCAATCAAAATCGTGTGAATTTCGGCAAAAATTCCATATAACACAATATTAAATTGTGCATACATTTTTTCAAAGTTGTTCTGCTCGTATATCGGGAATACTTTGAAAGAAATTGTATATGTGATCAGGTAAAGGCTATGTGGAAATTTCAGTTCAGGGTAAAAATTGGCTCTTAGTTGTTCTTAAGCCTCGATTTTTTTTCTTTTTAGGTTAGTTCCCGCTGACGTCGTCCAGCATTCAGTCTATTGTTCTGAGGTAGAAGTCCATTCCAGTGGAACCATTCCAATCGCCCAATATTTTCAGCATCGCCTTGGCAACGTCAGACATCAGTCTTTCTTCTGGTAGTGGTTAGTGCAGTTCTTTGTGGGCAGGGTAGGGTGGGTAAATAGGAGCTCTGGATGACCCTTAAATTCGGCAAACGTTCAGCCAACATTCGGCTCACATTCGCTCATATTCGATTGATCCGGCGTAACTTATTTTAGGCAACTTAGTTAGCTTTGGGTGGTTTGGGTTCGGGCCTCCCCTTTTCCTTCCTTGGGTTTCATGATTCGGCCTTCGTATAATGATTGGCTCATTCAGTAGTTCTGCAAAAAAAATAATGTTCGGCTTTTCTTCGGTACAGTTCGGCAGTTGTTTCGGCAACAGTTCGGCGTCCGCGCAATCTCCCGCTTAGTGTCTTCTAATTGTGAAAAAGAGTTTTCTCTTTTCTTAGTTTCTGTCAATGGCAGTGCTATCACTGTTATTGTCAGGCACTTTTCCTTTTAATGACAGCATTGTCGTTGTTATTAATAGGGTCTTTTTTCGGCTCAAGGTTCATCCAGATGTTTACAATAATTTTAATTCATTACAAAAATTAGCAAACTAGAGACCGACCGCTAAGTGGGTATCTGGGACAAAACCATACACCTAGATAACTGGCTTACTTAAAGTTTAGCGTAGGTAGCCTCCATCTGCCGGATACTTGATCACCAAGGTGGCACCACTGCTGCACGAAGATCCTCATCTATCAAGAAGGTGTACAGACAGCTAAAGCAAAGCCTGGAAGTTAGTTAAAATTTCCTGGGAGGCTTATCTCGCTCACAGGCGACGTTAACAACCAGATTTGCACATGTCTCTTTGCTAACGTTGCCTCGTGAGACGAGTCTCTTCAAGGAATCCGCTTGCATTGCACTTAGCAGGCGCAGGAAGCTTAGACCGTCTACAAATCGTAGGCGTTGGTAGACTTCACAACCGGTGGAACAACTGGAGCACGTATTGGAAGGCTGGATCGAGTCAAGCTCACTCGAAAACAATTGAGGAGACCTCTTAAGCACTAAAGCTTGGATAAAGAAGAGCCAATTTATCGCGGACTAGCAAGACAGTTTTGAGTAAATTAGTTAGGTAGACGCATTGCCGGCAAAACAACAGGAATCTGAACAACTGGAACAGCAAGACCACATCATCGCATCTGAATTGGTCCGAAACAAGATGGTGTAGGTAGCATAGACGATAATCATATAACTCAGTATGTACCACACTGGTGAATATTGGTTCGAGTTCGGACGCTAGAATTAATTGGTTGATCGATCGATAAACAAACCCATTGGATTCTTTTAAGCCAATCTGGAATGATTTCACTAAATGACTACATGTTCACATTTTCCTTACTCGCTGACGTGGTACATGCTCAATTAACAATTATTCACTCTGAGGTCGGTGTCTGAATAATTGTTAACATATATTTATGATGTTCTTTAGGTAATATTAAATCGTATTTATGAAATAATAGCATGAAGGTTGTTGTGGTTGTCCTCTTTGCCAAGCGCGCGAATGAATGCTGTAGGGCATTGGAATATAGCGCACCCTACTGGCCACAATGTTTGTTTCCATTCTGAGTCGACGGCTTTCAATTGCCCATTGCATAAACTGATAATTACCAAATTTGTTCTCGTACTTAACAGCAATGCGGAACAAGCAGTGTGGATTGTATTGTGGAGTGAGGTTGTATTCCAATGTCAGACAGCCTTGCCTCGCTTCGGCTCCGGCTCGGAGAACTTTTCGATTCGGATCCTTTCGGTCGATGATCGGTTGTCCGTGGCTTTCGGTCTCAACCGAGAATCTACGACAAGGGCCTGGCATCGCGGCGTTTTACTCGATAGCAGGCCAATACAAACCCCATATGTGTGTCCCAGCAACCCTGGGTGTTCCATAGTTTTCGACAGTGGAACATTCTAGGTTTACCTGGGCACGTTTAAAAAACATTAGGAGCGCACCCCCTCATGGATTACTGTAGGTCCTGTGGAATCATGTAAGCTGACGTACCTAGAAGTATTGTAATTTGTAATAGTACAGACTGACTTTTGTGGTGACTTTTTTGAAGTAATATTTATAAACTGTTTGGTTTACAGTATTCTATAATTAAGTTGTGGTAGTATCAAGTTAGAAGGCTAATATTTTAATCTTATTCTCGTTCGAGCTCATTTTCGGGAGCAAAAGCCACTAGCCCGTATAAGACTTTGAAATAAAGATACTCTTTTCGCAAACAGTGTGTTCTGTATCTTGTTTGTTTCTTTTATCAATAGCTAACTCTTAAGACAAAGATATTTTAAGGCCCTTTCTCGGCTAACTTGTTCGTAAATTGCCGTACGTTTAGTTCGCAAAGGTTGGCAAACTTTCGCTTGACCACTTTCGGGGACGTGTTCGTATAAATCTTACCTTGCCAATCAGCATTGCACCTTCAGAGCTCATTTTCTGGAGCAAACTCTACTGTTGTAACACGGACTTTAAAGAATAAAATCGCTTTTGATCAAGGAGTGTGTTCTGTCCTTATTTTGTGTGTTTTTTCGTTTCGGTCTGAGTAAATCAGTATTGCGCTGTCAGAGCTCATCTTCGGGAGCAAACTCCATTGTGGTAGCACAGACTTTAAACAATGAAATCACTTTTGAACAAGGAGTGTGTTCTGTGCTTATTTTATGTGTTTTTTCTTTTCGGTCTGAGTAAATCAGTGTTGTACTGTCAGAGCTCATTTTCGGGAGCAAACTCCATTCTTGTAACGCAGACGTTAAAGAATAAAATCACTTTTGAACAGTGTGTTTTGTCCTTAATTTTTGTGTTTCCGTTTTGATCTGAATAAATAACTACATTGTAATTTGCTAACTCTAACACATTTCTACAGGCTCACAGCCTCAAAATTATATTTTCCCATGTACATCCTCTTCGAAAACTTTCCTATGAGTTATGCCCGTTCTGCAAAATTGGGAACGTCTTCATTTAAATTATATCTGTGGCAATGGACTCTGTCAGAGCTCATTTTCGGGAGCAGTAGGGACTGATACAGTTACACAACACAGACTGTGCGATTAAAATTCATATTTGAACAAACGATGTGTTATGTCTTTATTTGTGTTTCTATGAACTACGCGGAGCCTATGTATCTTTTTTTCTGGACCAGTTTGACGCTCACTACAACAGCGAACAGTTTTTCTGTGTTTTTGTTTCAGATTTGTTTCCTTTATCTCAACAAATAGCTAATTCCGTTTTTTGGATATTTTTTTCGTAAATTACTATACAGTTCTGTGGAAGGTTGGCAGACTACTGCTTGTCCAGCTTTCGGGGACCTTTTCGTTAAAATTTTACCCGTGACCAATTCGCACCGTACTGTCGGAGCTCCCGCTTTAATTTTCGGGAGCAAAATCTATTGTTGTACCACAGACTTTAAAGAATAAAATCACTTTTGAACAAATAGTGTGTTCTGTCCTTATTTTGTGCTTCTTTTTGGTCCGAATAAGTAACTACATTGTAATTTAACTCCAAAAAATGCACATTTTTACAGAGCTGCAGACTCGCCGCCTCGCATATTTATTTTTTCCCGTCTAAGCTACGTTGCTTGTTCTTCTAAAACCTTTTCTACGAGTTATGCCTTGGTTGCAAACTTTCGCCCGTCCATTTTCGGGAGGTCTTCATTTAATCATATCCACGGCTATAGAACTGTGTCAGAGCTCATTTTCAGGAGCAGCAGAGACTGACAATTGAATGCATAACACAAACCACGGAAATAAAATTCACTTTCGAACAAATGGTGTGTTGTGTCTTTGTTTGTTTGTGTTTCTTGAGTCTCGATAAAGAACTAGGCCGAGTGTATGTTGATTTCCTCTGGATTTGACGCTTTCAACGACACAGAGTTGTTTATGGCCCTGTCTCTTGTAAGATGTTCTTCGGAAAATGTACGTTCCATATAATTTTGAGAGGGCCAAAGAATTATGTTAAGTTTGCAAAACTTTAGCTTCAGTGCAATCACTTGTCCATTTTCGGGGACGTCTTAGTTCAAATTTTATCTGCAGTTGTTGAACTCTGTTGGACTGAGCTCATTTTCGGGAGCGGAATCGACTTGTATAACGCAAGTGTAGACTTTGAGAGCAAAAATCATCTTTGTGAAAATGGTGTGCTCTGTTCTTATTTAGTGTGTTTGTTTCAAGTTCTGAATGAAGGACTGCAACGCATACAGCTAACTGGCCGTAACTGATTGTACAGCATTTCTCTGAATATTTCAGTATATATGTAATTAGTGACGCACTCAATTTGAGAATAAAGTTTGAGAATATTATACAAAAAGCTTGCTTTGTCATATTTTGTGTCATTTTGGTAAGAATACAATAAAAGAAACTAAATACAATTCTACAGCCTTTTATTTTCAGAGATTTCTACACAACCAGAGCGCAATTTCATTTTTACTATCGGTATTGTGAGGTAACTAAGTACTGCAAAATATTCTTTAATATTTCAGTTTGAGGACTTAACCGAGCGTCCATTTTCGAGGACGCAGCAAGCACATTCAGTTGTATCCGAAGAGAAATTTCGAATTATCAGAACGTGACGAGAACTTTTTTCAAGTTTGCAAGAAAGTCAGAAAATGAATTGTCACTTTCGGGGTTGACTTGAACGAGTTAGCTTGTCCTGTTATTCTGAATGCGCCACTTTCGGCGGCGTAAAAGAGATGAGACGAAGGAGCAAGCGAGTTTTGGTTGCTGACGAACGTAAACGGACAAGGGATGAAGTTGACACTCATCACCAGAAGCATTTCTCCAGATTTGAATTAAAAGAGCTCGTGCTGTTAAAATCGGATGTAAGTTACTACATGTCGTAAATGGGGATCTCATTTTTTTTTTTTTTTTTTTTTTTTTGCTTGAGCTACAGGTAGAGACACAACGAGTAACCATCTGCAAACCATCCTGCACTACACCACCATGTTTTTTAACGGAGTGAATTTTATCGCAAAGGTAAGTGGGCAAGTATTACTCTTTAGTTTCAACAGTTGAACGTGCTTGATATTTGTTTTTGTTCAAATATTTGGCAATTTTACTTAGCTAGTCTTTTTCATGAACTTACTAATTATAAACATGCGTACAATGCCAGACAGCTGGGGGAATAAACACATGATCTAAGTGATAGAAAACATCGAGGCAAGTGAAAGTGATCGACGTGAGCAATATTTTCATAATTGATAGTTCATGTCGTAGTCCAGTCTTTGTAGGTTTTGCTTCCTTTTGATGCTGCCCCAATGATGATGGGAAGGAGACTGACAACAACTTCCAGATCGTAAGCAGGTTTAAAAGATGGATCTTTCTCCAGTGATGCTTAATTTGTGAGTATTACAAGGAATTTTCGTCGACCACTATTCTGTACAGAGGGAGTAGAGAATTATTGCACACCTTGACTTACCAGGTGAGAAGAGTAAAGAAATCCTGAATGAATTAACTATGAACAAGATATTATTTCTATTGATGTGCTACCAATTAAATTCTCTGCAGAAAAAATCGATTAAAGAAAATAATAAGATCAAATGAACAGCAACGAGCACATTGTCCCTCAAGGAAGCTAATTGTAAAGCAGACGGTTTACAAGATTAAAAAAAGGTCTTGCAAATTTGAGAATATTGTCTTGATGGTCCACCAAGGTCTTAAATCTAATATTGATTGTACGAGTCTGGCTAAGGAGAATTGATTGGTTCGTTTTCAGAGGTAACAGAGTGAAATCTGGCTGTGTTTTTTGTTAATGTACTTCGCTCAAACTTTACTGTTACAACTGCTCAGGAAATAGCCTTTAAAAATGTCTCGTCAAGAAAAGATTACACCAAATTGTACTGCTGATTGATGCAAGTCGGTGTGCCTTTCAGATATCCCTTATAACTCCTAGTGCTATTTTTGTGATATTTACTGATGGTTCTATAAAGTTTTTTTCACACTTCGGCTGCTTTTAGATGACTGAACTACCACCCTTGAACTGGTTGAAAACCATGTCAATGGCTATGTTCCCAGAAAGACCAGTCATCTTGCCATTGCGGTGCATAGAGAACTCTCGGACAGTCTGCTGTTTAGCCAGTGACATTCCCACTCTTCTGATGGTGAAGAGTACAACAAAAGCAAAATCAGTCACCTGGAAGTTGAAGTTACAGCACTGTTAGAGATATTTAGACTGAGAGGATCGGACGGGGGAGCTCTCTGGCTACTTAGACAAGCAGACCTGCTGTGTGCATAGACATTCACCCTTGCACTGAACAGAAACTCATCATGCAAACAGTATCCTTTAAGGTATTGTTAAATTTACTGGAAATATATCAGGGTGAATGAAGTCGCAACTTTGCTTATACGGAATCTCACTGACATAAAATTTATGGGCCTTAAAGCCATCACGTATCTTCAACGGAAGACTCTGAAGAGCTGGTACGGGGGCCTTGTAGCTTTTGAAAAAGAATCAACAGAGCCAGATCTCCTTAATCAGTCATAAGATATTCAGATGACTCCCTTTTCAAAAAAACTACTTTTATCTTCAGCATATGCGAATTCATGAACAGAAATGTAAGGCCAAAATATTGAAGTTATAATATGTCTCGTCTTATTGAAGCAATATATGCCGTATGCTTGCCAAGAAAAGTCCTGACTTGAATAGTTGGGTATACGTGCTGCATATCATATTTTTCAGCTTAGCGTAACCAGCATAATTCCAGCTACAAGTCCAGTCCAGTCTACAGACTGCTCCACCTGGATGAGCTGATCACTGCTTTAACATTCAACAGAGCAACTGGTAATCTGCAATCTTAACCCTGTTTAGCCTATTAGTGAGCCTGAGGGCCAGTGAGGGGTGGTGGGCAACTGAAGACCCGATCTTTCTATGTATTTCTCGTAAAGTTTTGACTCAGTGGTTGCCAAACTTCCGTGGCATGTAAGGCATCCACGCTAGATTACTGAAGTGATAGCCACATGACGTTGCATCACACAAGTGATAGTCAAAGAACTTCACATTACGCATACATGACGTAACAATCTTGGATTTCAGAGATATCAGAATAGCTCCAGAATTAATTTCAAAAAATCAGGAAAAAATGAAACTACAAAAACTGTAAAGATTTAGAATAAAGTCTCTACAAAATCAAAATTCTCAATAATTTAGATATTACAATGACATAATTACAAACACCCTCTGAAAACATGGTTGCCATAGAAACGTCCTAAACATTTTGGCCCTAATAAATTTTAAGAAAAGTTTCAATGTTTGACCACTATAGCTTGGATCTTTCTACATGTAAGTTGCAAAAGTTTGAAATCAGTGTGAGCACCTTGTACTCTTTCTCTCTCTCTCTCTCTCCAGGCTTAATAGGGTTACAAGACGTCCACATTGGCTGGCAGAGTACCAATTCCTGATGAGGCGAATCAATTCTACAACGGTACTCCTTGCTGAGTTTTGGCACCGAGGATCGTCTTCTCCGCTACCAAACAGACCATCTGCTGCCAGGGAAATCGTCATCTCAAAACTGACTCCTCTTAGTAAAGACACGGGTGAGTTTGGAGTTGTATATATTTCCTTCATGTACTATTTGTATGGAGGCGCGGTGACCTTCTGGTTAGTGCGTTCGACTCCGGTCGAGCGGTCCGGGTTCGAGCCCTGGCCGGGGACATTGTGTTGTGTTCTTGGAGAAGACACTTTACTCTCACAGTGACTCTCTTCAGCCAGGTGTTTAAATGGGTATCAGCGAATTTAATGCTGGATGAACTAGCATCCCATCCAGGAGAGGGGGAGGAGAGTAGAATTACTCCTAATCGCTTCATGCTACAGAAACCGGGATAAGCTCCGGCCTGATGGGCCACTTGACTGGTATGCAGCCTTTACCTTACCTTTTACCTTCCTATTTCTCTTGTTAAGAATTATTAAGCAAAATTATTTCTACCTCTCACCCTTTGATTTCAGCTGATACAGCGGCGCTCCCAATTATCAATGCCCTGTTAAAAACAGTTATTCTGCCTACGTCTGCTCAGAAATTTAACGTACTACCATCTGAGAGCAGCTATACAGAGAAACAGATCTGCCACGGACCTATGAACCTACACCTATGTTCCCCAGATGGGGATCGAACTATCCAACGCAAACAGAATTTAACTATGAACAATTGGTTTTCTCTCAATGGACAAAGTACGCGCTATGATCTTTTTAATTACGATCGACCATGCGAAGCGTTTTCATGATGATGTCTCGACAGCCATGTTAGTGTTCTCATACAAAGACGTTTCTATATATTGTTATAATATAGATGGGACCCTGCGCGCGCTCTGATTGGTCAAAAACCCGTGTTTTAGCGGATTATAAAACATTGAAAAAGCGTGTTTTATTGTTTTTAGCCACATTACCTCTATATCATAAAAGCAAATGAAGAAGCCTAATCCGTGTATTAGACTGTGATAACACACTCGGAACATTTGAGAGCACTCGAGAAATGTAGTAAACACTCGCCTGCGGCTCGTGTTTTCTACATTTTCCTCATGTTCTCATATGCTCGTCGTGTTTTATCACAGTGTAATACACGTCTTAGGCTTCTTTATTTGTTAAATAAATGAGATCTGATAGCAATATGAGGCATAAGTTTTCTGCACTTTAAAGATATCAGTATGAACCCATATAAACGCTTTATTGGTTCAGCAGACAATTGTTTGTGTTCGTAGAATATGGGATGGCAAATGGTCAAAGTCGAACTCTTAGAATTTGCAAACGCATCAGACAATATCGTCTAGTTCAGATTTTGACTCGTTAGTTGACATTTTGTTTAAGATCGAGATGTGTTAGGGTGAAATGATCTTCTGATCACTATAGTTAGAGTCAGGTTCTAGCCCGCACCATTTGCTACCTTTACATTTCGTGTAAGGTAATATTTAAAGAATCCACAGTAGAGAGCGGTTTTCCTTAATTAATTGGGACTAATCGTCGATACTAGTCATTAGATTTGGTTAACCGGGTTAAGAAAACTCCTACAACGATTGTAGTAAAGTCTACTCGATAGATATGAGAAATTTATACCATTATTATTGCTATATTACATATTACTCGGTAACTATGAACGAATTTAAAATACAGCGCTTGTCAATAACCAGATGCAGACACACAACTGAACATAAATCGTCATTAAAAATTAAAGCTTCAAAAATTAATAATAATAAAGATAATAATAATAATAATAAATAAATAAATAAATAATAATAATGGCACTTTTATAGCGCATATTAACATGGGGATATGATCACATGGGGTTTACAAAATCATTTTTTAAACTATTGACAAAATAAGAAAATTAAAATGAAAACTTGATGATGAGATGTGACACGCATCTAAAGACAACTAGGATGAAATAGGGCCATAAGGTATAATTATAACATGAACTATGCATGTGGTGTTCGTGAGCAGTGGTGGTGATGGCGGCGGCGGCGATGGTGGTGGTGTTGGTGGTTGCGGTGAGGGCGGTGGTTGGTGGTGTTTGTGGGTGGGGCGGAGGCGGTGTTGGCGTTGGTCGTAGCGGTGGTGAGCGTTGGTGGTGGTGGTGTTTGTGGGTGGGGCGGAGGCGGTGTTGGTGTTGGTGGTAGCGGTGGTGAGCGTTGGTGGTGGTGGTGTTTGTGGGTGGGGCGGAGGCGGTGTTGGTGTTGGTGGTAGCGGTGGTGAGCGTTGGTGATGGTGGTGTTTGTGGGTGGTGGCGGTGTTGCTGGTAACGTTGTGTGGTGGTAGTCTTGCAAAGACGTGATACAATAAGACGTTTCTTTGATAGAAACTAAAACGAATGACGTTTCCGTCCCTCTGAGGTCGGAGGAGCCCAGGCATCGTTCGCTTATCTCGTTTTAATCGTGAAAGACCCGCTGGTAATAAAAGTAAACAAAACAGAATAAAGACTTCTTGAAATAAAAACAACAACATGCACACAAAGTTTAGTGAAATACGCAAATGTTGTATAGAGTAAAATGACGAATAAAAAGGGTAGTACGGTAAGTATCGTATTCGTGTGGTATGAGTCCTGAATATATGAAGAATATTTTTAACCGTAAAGAAGACAAGCAAATCAGTAGCCGAATTCAATAGAAACGATAATAGAAACGATCACTCAAGTACTGTCAGAAGGACGCCAGGGTGTCGAACTATTCCGAAAGATCTCGAACTGAATCACGTCCGAGGATTAGAAAATATCAGACCAGCAATAAAACTCTCTGATTAGCTTCATGTAGTTCAGTGGTGTAATTATTACTAGGCATATTTGTAGGACATTAAAAGAATTTAAATTGAACACTTTGTCTTGTCTGTTTCTTATATCGTAAAATCCTGTTCCGAGCTTGCCCAACTATTGGGGAACGTGGTTTGTGGTCTTTTGATAAGGCCACAAAGTGCTTTGTGAGAACATACGCTTATGATTTACTACGAAGCATTCACTGATTCTCAAAGTGAAATAGTCAGCTGACTATAACTACGAAGTGCTTTATGGCTAAAGATGAATGCGATTGTAATTATTCAATATAATGACACAAAGCGCTTTGTGATCTTTAGGCCGCATATTACAAGTCTACCGATAGTTCATCGCTTCATATAAGCTTTTTCGTATATTTTCAATGGGGACTGAGCATTAAGGATAGGCTTGATTTCTCTCTTGTTCTCAGAGTTATTTTGCTTAAAGTGTCTATACGGTCGACAGGGTTTTTTGTGGTTTTGGTATCTCTATAATGTGTAAAAAGGTATTCTAAGAAAAAAATTGGATTCCGACATTTTAACGCCCAAAGATCTAACTAACTTTCAAGTTCCCGCTTCAGCCACGCCCAATGCAGTTGACCGTGAGCCAGTGCAAAGAAAGAGTCTGGGTTTCTGAATGGGTCGTGACGTCAAGTAAGGAATTGTCAAATCCTCCTAGTTCAGATCACTGTTGTTGTTAAGAGTTTTCGTCGACAAAAAGCAAACAAACTAAGTTGGGTAAAACAATGCGGTCGTCAATCAAGCAGAATAAAAACATGAGGCTTTTAGACGTTCCTGAAGTGACGTTATTCGTCAGCAATCTTTCATTAAGAGGTCAACTTCATTGGGCGTGGTCGAAGCGGGAAAATTTAAAACTTGATTTCATGGCAAAAAAGCACCGGGAAATTTTTTTTTGGTTTGAATAAATTTTTAGATGTTATAGAGATACAAAAACCCCGTTGGCCGTATAGACACTTTAAGGATAACTTTAAATAGCTTTTCTGAAAATGGGATCGTGGCCCATTGCAACAAGGTTCACTCCTAGCTCGGAGATGCCACTTTGTTTGTCTTAAGTTTGTGGCTTTTTAACTTTAAAATAGCTCATCCTGTCAAATTTCGAACAACAAGATAAAAGCAGGAGTCCACTGTTGCTCAAAAATATTTGTATGTGTAATCGTATGAATACTAGTGCAATTTAGAATTTACACTACTCGTGATATTTGAAAATTCTTTCAAATTGCACTCATCCAAAGGCTGGTGCAGTTTTGAGAGAATATTCAAATATCGCGAGTAGTGTAAATCCTTAATTGTTCTGGCCTTCATACGATTTCTCATTTTATTATATGACTGAGAAAACTACGAAAGCGAGCGCGTCATTTTGCACTGCAGTGGAAATCCTAGCCGAGAAAATACCGTGTCGTTATGGGATTTATAATAGTTTATAAGCCAATGTTCTTTTATTCACGACAAGTCCGGGGCTGCTTTGTCGTCGTCGTAGTTTAGGGACTGTGCAATAATTACTTGGAGGGGGGGCTGGGAAATGGGTGAAATATGCCCCAAAACTAAGTCATACCCCCCTCTCATTAAGCAAAAATTAATTTTAACCCCCCCCCCTCACATAATGATAATATTAAAGCTTACCCGCCCTCCTTAAAAAAAGTCTCCTCCCATACATATAGCAGAGGCATTCCTTTCCTACTGCAGGACAGATAGGAAAACAACAGTTCATAGATCAGAACACTTTAGAGTTGATAAATTTGTCACTTTTATTCTAATGTTAGTATTTAAATTTGAACTCTAATAACTCTTCCACTACTTTTCCAGTTTGCAAAAAGGAATGAAAAAGTAATGCCCCCACTGTATGTATTAAATGTTACATCCAACCCCCCCCCTCTCTTGTTGTCATTTTCTCCTATGCCCCCCTCTAATTTTCCAACCCTCCCCCCTCCAGGTAATTATTGCACAGTCCCTTATTTTCTTCAAAGTTCTCATTATGCAACGCGGAAACAACACTGAAATAAAGAAATGGTTAAGGAAGGGCCAGGTTTCTTGGTCAAACATTGCTACCACACCCGACCCCCTCGAGTAATAAATGTGCTTGAAGACCGAACTGCAACCAGAGTGCCTGTACCAGTCTTGATCCTTACTTTACTTACAATATGAGCTAATATGGTTGGTCCAGCGAATCACGTTACGTCTGAGAACCTGTCTACCACAGAGGACATAAGTGAAATGGTACAGATGTCGCTGATTGCTACGCGCTCACAAATCACGACTTTTCGCGCCAAAAGGCCTTTCTAAAATACGACCGCGCGGGCCTAAGTACTTTACTCTAAACATTTACCGGAAGTGATTTCCTTGTTTACACCATCGAAATCCAACTGATTGATCGCCATGGTAAATCGACTACATTATTCATGATCCTGTTGGCTCTCGAAGTTTATTTTGCTACATTACACGGGTAATAGACGGATTTCGCTAACGTGTCTACATCTTTGCTGCCACCTAATTAAGGTCATGTGACCAGTCCTTTGGGATTTTACAATTGTTCTGTTTGCACATACTCCCATGCAATCAGTTGCGTGTGGCAAATTGCACAATTGTAACCTCCCAAATGAATTATCACGTGGTCTGAATTGCGTGGCAACAAGGATGTAAACACGTTAGTCGAATCCGTTCATAAAACAGACGACGCTGGCATCCATGGATACCAGCATCGACAAAAACTGTAAAAACCACCGACCTCACAAGGCATCTTGAAGGACTACAAATTGTTAACAGCATGAATATCGAAGGACGATCGCTAATAATTGGCAAGAGGTTTTTGGAGACCGAGCGGGTGATTATCAGGTGCTCCATTCTTTGTTCATTGGCGTTAAATAAGTCCCAGAGGCGCCATTTATATTATTATCTAATCACAGTCATTAATAATTTATAGTTTTGCTGAGCCAAGGAGAACTGTCACCAGAAAACGATCGCTTTCTCAAGCGAAAAAATAGGAAAAAGAATCACTACTTATTTCCTGGGACATGAACATTTGAATCATAAGCGATATGGCTGAAAATTCTAGATTGTCAAGGCTGTATCCACTACTGTGGTTGTTTTATTTATATTTTGCCTTCACAACGGCCAGTAAACTACAAAGACGGACACCGGCCGATGACTACAAGAGCGTTATAGTTAAAAAGGTCAGAGAAATCTAAACTTTACATTTACTAAACAGTGGAGTTTCCTAAACTTGTAGTTGTGCCAGTGTAATTTGATGGCCTGTGCTAATATTACAAAAGAGAACATTTATGCCCTGATGCTCTTCGCTTTGTTTTGAAGTCATCTGCCATTTTGAATTTTGACCGTTAATTTGATTTGGTTTGTTTTCATTGGATCCATAACCAATGAGGTGTCAAACCCCAAAATAAGGAAATATATCAGCGATATCAGTAATTAATTTAGCGTTGTTTCTGAGTTTGACTAGTGGATACTTTGGCTTGCTAAAAGACATTAGCTGCTCCTTTTGATGTTAAATTTATTTCATGATCAGTTAACTTAATTTTATAATCATTGAACGTTGTTGTATAAATACCATCCGAGATTCGAATGAAAGCTATTTTAGTTTTGATCGATTATACTTCAGAAAAGCATATCAACCAAACTCCAATACACCAACTTAGAAGAAACCTTTAGTCCTCACACCTTCAAATTCTTTCACTCAAGGGATCTGTGAGTAACTTAAGTGCAAAACGTCTGGGAAGAAATGATTTAAGGGTTGTTAGGTTGTTAATTGTTATTCAATGGATAATGCATACACAGCGTTTTCAATGCTTTGAACTGCTGGGTTCTGCAACAGTATAGAAAACTAACTGTAATATTGAAAGTGTTTCAGTCCACTCCAGCAAGAGAAAAATTATAACCACCCGTGACAAGAGCCATAGAAATTCATGCTTCGTTTTGTTTTGTTTTTGTTTTGCTTCGTTTTGCAGATGATATCGCCAGGTTATTACTCCCAAGAATGCAATGCTCACAAGCAATGTAAAGACCCAGTAAAATATTGCCACATGTTTCTTTGCGTCGACTGTTTGAAAGAAAATGTAGCCTGCACACAAAATGGTCAGTGTTGTCCTTCATCAGAGTGTATCTACGGACGTTGCAAGACTGGGGCTACCGCCGGACAAGCAGGTGAAAGAAATTATCTGATAAAAAAGTCTAATTTTTATTTAACCATGTAGCACATATGCGCCCGAGTTGCCTTAAGCTTCTTTACCAAAGCGAGGCCTGGTGCACAACCATTCATATGAAAATGAGTTTAATTTGCATGTGAATGAAAATTCATCTTCATGTGAAAGGATGGGCACCAAGACTCGCTCTGAGAAAGAGGCCAAAGGTAGATCGGGAATAGCCTATTGATCATGTAAATGTTAATTCATAACAGGCGCCTTCTGTGACAGGCAAAGTGACTGCAAAGACCAGGATCTCTGTTGTGTCCGTGAAGCTGCCATCAATCCCGCCATCTCGATTTGTAAGCCTGCTCTAGACGAACATCAAACTTGTGGACCGTACAATCAGTACCGTACACTGTACATTGGTGGTACTGTGCAACCGGCCTGTGGTCCATGCAAGCAAGGATTGACTTGCAAGCAAGTAGGGTAAGGAAAACGTTCAGGAAGTGGTAAAATGAAAAATGGGAATTAGTCGACAAGTAATGTGGTTATCATCGTGTTTGTCCTACATGGAAGTTGCTTACATCCAGAGGGTGGTGCACCAATCTCCCGATCGGTGAAACACTTAGAAAGTCGAACTGTCGACTAGATCGCGAAAAACACTAGCTCAGATTCTGGCAATCCAACCACGGTACAATGCCTGTATGGCGTCCAAGTCGACACATTTTCTACTTACCAAAACGGAAAAAAAGAAATTCTTGCCTTGTCCATTCAAAATAGGAAACAAATGAAATTTTAGCGAGCTGGGAAACTATGTTAGTAGTAACCCCAGTCCAGACATTAGAGAATATCAGACCTGAAATTATTTGTTCTCTCAAACTCCTAAAACTCAATGTTACCCAAACAACGACAACTTGAAAGTCCATGAAAAAAATCTTGACAAACTACTGACTAGAGTATTCGGATATTTCAGTTTCGGGTAGCCAGCACCGGCCCTATTATTTTTGTTTTTAATCTATAGCATTGTAATAAATTATTTTTCACTCTTGGATGAAATAAAAGTTGTTTGTTTACAGCACTAATCATTGTATTATTGTTTTCGATTTTACAGTATATTCGGCGTTCATCAAGTTTGTCTCCCAGAAGCAGCTCCGGGTGGAAAGAAGTAAATCAGAGTTGATAACGAACAGACCGCCTCAGAGGCAATGATCATGAAGCAACCTCGGAATTAAAAAAAAAACTTCCTTGTGTGCAGCCAGCATTGCCGACCTGCAATTGCTTAGCAATAAACTTTTTAAGTGCGCGTCTAATCAGCGTTTAGCTTTTCTATGAACGAAAATCAATTTGTAACAGTGTTTAGTGTATGCATCGTTCACTTAAGCGAGTGTTATTCAAAGGACTTCATTTTGATTAAGTCAAATTGTCTGGTAACTTTGCAACAATAAGAACGGTCTTCTGATAAACGTAATTGAGTGTGTCTTCGCAGAGATACTCACTGCAAGATGTTGAACGACATAATCAAAATAATCGGACCAAACATGCATTTATTCTTAAAATTTCCAGGAGCTAAAAATTTGAACAAATTAAGACTTTCAGCCGCAGTTTCTGCTTTAAATTCAAATAGTTTCCTGGGTTTATCTGCGTGTTATAAGTGGTACATTAAACTGACATTTTTTACCTCATCTAGTATGTGATACATAATTTTTTAAAACCTTAAGTTATTAAATTGATGTCGAAAAAGAATGATATAAATAATCTATCTAATCTTATTACCCTACAGCAGAAACGTTTCTGAATGTTTTTTTTTTTTTTTTTTCGATAACAATGAAGTAATATTTTAAACACGGTCTTTTGTTTTTGATAAAACTTTTCAATCGAAACTTAAAAATAAGGAGAAAACGGAAAAAT
>Ga0126338_10000101_pt1 | contig 31007 bp, 17 predicted proteins | sample OrbCmetagenome_2_FD_92529 | JGI IMG/M metagenome (GOLD analysis project Ga0126338, IMG submission 92529) | Coral microbial communities from Petempiche,Puerto Morelos, Mexico - Orbicella C C metagenome | ecosystem: Host-associated > Invertebrates > Cnidaria > Coral | place: Petempiche,Puerto... | reverse complement strand
ATATACAAGATAATTAAAGAAATTATGTTTGTTTGATCTCGAGCAAATCGCAAACTTTTCAAATCATACTTTTTGTACCTTATAGTAAAAAAGAACTGACAATTGAACACGGTTTTGATGAAATTGTTTCAAATAATACCAAAAGGTGTCTTGAGGTTATGTTTTGAAACCATGAAAGTTTTGAAATATTTTGTATAGTCCAGAAAATACTGTATCGATTGAACTGACAACTTAAAACAGCAAGTAGGAATGAAGTAAAGAAGTAAATCAAATCAAAGGAACCCGATGTGAATTTTGGGATGCAACGTCAGTTGGCTTCTCTAAGCAAAAGAATAAACAAATTTGATACTCGCAGGACATTATGTGAAAGTTGACAAACTTAATTTACACTTTCTGAAATGTTTGGTCTTGTTAAAGTGCTAGTTTGAGTCAAAAGGAAAAACAACACGACAGCACTGTCGAGAAGGACGTAACCTTTACAGTTGACACAATAAAGCAAAAGCCATGATCGGGGACGGGGACTGGGGCAAAGTAACATTTTGATGGGCGAGATAGTTCCCATGATACGAATTTTCCTATTTTAGAACTAATTTTTGCGTGTTACTGAGAGGAACTACGGTAACTTACGTTTAAATAAAGTCATCCAGTAATCCAGCCATCCAATCCAACTGGAACCCCTCATAACATACAAGTAAGCATTTTTATAATAAAGTTTCCATTAGCGCGCGCTCTGGTTGGCTGAAACAGCGTGCTTTATCAGAGAACAGATGACTGTAAGCTGGCTTCGAACTTTTGACAAATTTACCAAAATGAAACTTCCCCCGTGACTCAGACAAACGCAATGGAAACGAGCTATTTGTCTGCAGTAAATATGGCTGCACGGAGACCATTGTCAACAACAGCAGTGTTAAAACTGTACTACAATAACAAGTTTAGCTAGATTCCAACAAAACACGAGGCGAAATAAACAAATTCTCAAACTTGCGAATGCGCCGATAAAAGACATATTAATTTTGTAACAAAAGCAGAAATTATACTTAAGATCAGCTTGCCCTAACGGTCACCCATACCTATGCAGGATAGAAAAATTCGATTTTCTCAAACTTTGTCAGGCAGAAAGCTTATACTAACTTGTTTCAAAACTGTAACTTTTAGGTTGTTTGGATTTTTATTTTCTTGTCGAGACGGCCTTACGTATTTTCCCCGACAAGAGCAAAACACGACCCTAAAATTACACCTTTTACGAGCGCTAGCAAGCCAAAATGATAAGCGTAGCTGGAAAGCCAACCCATATTGCTAAAACATTTTCTTTTAGCAGTTATTTAGCATTCTCAAATCCGCATGTTATTTAAACCCGAATTTTTAACAAAATTTCAAAATTATACGCTTCGAAGATGTTGCGTCACGTCCTAATTTAGGTCATTTTCGTGGCCAGAAAGTCAATCTGGTACATGGATTTACCTGCTCAAACTATTTTTCTGGTTAAAAGTTTCCCTTAAGCTAATTTTTTTATCGCAAATCTAGCTTGGGAATGCAAAGCAAAAAAGAATTGAGAGCGTCTCGAAGACTAGGCACTTGACCTAATCATCTGACATTTTGTGACAACAGGTTTTTCCGCTCTGAACTCTAAACTGGGGAACACGGGCGTTGGGGGCCTACCTGGCTGGAAACTTGTGTGCTTGACTCTAGGAAATTAACTTGACTCGGGAGTTAGCTCAGAGCAACTCGCTTGCTGCGGGTTCCAAAGTACCGTTAGATCTGCTACAACTGGAAAGAAGGACACTCAGAGAACTCGAATTTCACGCGTTTATTCTTCTTTCTTCAACTTCGACGTAAACGGTAGATGTAAATCGTATTACAATGATAAGAGCACTGTACTTATACTAATGAGAAACAAGTTTGCATCATCCTAGGTACAATTGAAAGAAGGCTATATAAAGTCAGCTTGAAAGCTGAAAGTAGGCTGAATAAGCGGAGCTGCTTGATGATTAAAGCCAGTTTGAAGCCTAGATAAATTCAGCAGACGAATGGCGACCTTAACAACTTGAGCTAGTTTCGCATGTACACCCGCTATTTGTAGTCTCAGCCTACAAAGCTGTGTTAGCGCAGCTTAAATTTGTATTTTCAGCCTTGAAAGCTGTGTACAGGCAGCTTGTTCAGCCTGCAGAGCTGTTTACTGGAAACTTACATCAATTTACCTACGGAAAGATTAAATTTACTTTTTGTAAAATGTTTGTTTGAACAGCGAGAACTACGATTGCCTTGAATAAGCACTTTTTAACGCGATTACAACACATATTCATCTTAAGCAAACACTGAGTCTATTTAAAGTACATCATTGTAATTTCTATTTGAACAAGCTTGGCTAAAGCTAACCTTGAAATCGAACAAAAGAAACTCCCCTCAAAACACTAAAGATGGCCTTTATAATTCCTAAGTTGTTTAATCAAAACCCCCCTAACAATTTTGACCTGTCGCGCCGCGATCATTATCTCATTATTATCGATCATTATCGATCAACATTGATTCAGAAAATTTTCTAGGATCAGTTTGTGCAATTGAAAATAGGTATCACGCTACAAACGAGCATTTTAAACAGACATTTTTTTGTTTTATTTCCTCGGAGATATTAGCCTAGTCTAGCTACTCTAAATTCGAGATTAAATAAAGCCGTGTATGTGTGCATGTCTGTTTACATTTGGCGGCTGGCGAGTTCATGACAATGCACGCAAAGTTTCTGAGGTCCATCGATTTGAGTCACCTCTATTTACTAATATGATATTTTGTCAGATTTGTCACTGTCGCCAAATTCGTCGTTCTCGCTAAATTCTCCACCCTTTTGGGGCCTTTCTATTTGAGTCATCTCTGTTCACTCATATAATTTTGTTAACAAATTTAGCGAAATTTCATCACATTTGTCACTTTCGCCAAAGTCGATCTAGCCAAGCGATCTCTATTCACTCGTATAATTTTGTCAACTTGTTAGGCGAAATTTCGTCAAATTTGCACTATTGACAAAATCTTCAAAGATTCACAAATTTGGTCAAATCGGTAAATATCGTCAAAAAATTTCGGCTAGTCTGTTATTTTCGTTACTGCGTGCATGTCTAGGCATATGTCATGAAAACAGTGACGGAAAATGAAATAATCAACAGACAACTGCGAGTATATGCATATGGACAAGGACGTCGGAAGCCCTTAATTACAACACGAAACCGCTGTATATAAAAGGCACTGGACTGTTTAACCCCCTCTTAATTGGCAGCCGAGATGTCCATCATGCTAATCACTAAAGCATACAGATCTCTCGTGAGCTCCTTGTCCGCAGGTTAGTACTGTAAACTTGTAGTTTTTTGTTCGATGGTCAGTCCATTCAAAGAGTACTTTTGGAGTACAATAGAGTCCAATTACCGAGACTTTTCAAAGATTTTTCGTTGCAATCGAAAGTTTTTGTTCTTGAAAAAATCGCATATCTGTGGATTTCAAGCTGTAGGAAAGGCAGAGAGGAGCAAAGACACTAACCTGATAATGAAAAGTGAAAAAAAAAAAAAATAAAAATAAATAAATAAATAGCATCGTTGCCATATATAGGAGTAAGAGCTAGATGTAAAAGTTTAAGCTGCCTTAAATTCGGAGCCCAAATGTAAATAAGTTTAAATAAAGTTTTATGTCAAAATAGTCATGTGCAGTTTAAGCCCAAATTCAGCCTTGCAGACAGAATTGGATGTAGGCCTTTTCACTACTTTAACAAGTTTGTCGAGGAAGACACATTGTTAAGTCAATGTGCGGTTTTGAGAAATTTGGAAAGATGAGAAAATATATGTTGCAGGGAATCGCAAAAGGATCTGTTCATTGAAAAATTTGTTCCTCAGCCGATTTAATGCTGACTGGGCGAACCACTGGTCACTCACCATTATTAGTTAATCTAACTTTAACCTGAATCGGGATGTTACCCATGGGTTTGATCTGGTTTGTGGTTTGATTGCCTGAACTTCTCTCCTTCTATCCAACCACCCCAACTGCCCACCCCAACTCCCCACCCCCACGCCCTTCCCCAGCCCAGGAACCAAACCCCTAAATGTGTTTAGTGTATTTAAATTCGGATGCTGTGTCTGCTGGCTAACAAAGTTTCAGGCCCCGTCCACATAAACTACACGGAAGGAATTTGAAAACTGAGGCTTTACTCTAAAAACGCATCAAATGTTTTCCGTCCACCCTAAGATGTCATTTTGGATTTGAGTTTCAGGAAAACTCGGCCAGGAAAATCAAATGACTATTGTGGATTAGTGTGAACGGTAGGCCTAACCGTAGAAATAAAGCTGCGTTTTCAAATTTCTCCGGCGAAGTGTGGTCGTTGCCTTAAGACAGTTCTGCAGAGAAAATGGAACAGATATTAAATTTGCCAGACACTTGAAAAAATGTGTTAAATGAAATATTTGTTTACAAATAGGATTTTTATCTCCTTACCGTAGAAGGAGTGTTAATCAGTTAATTAATTTGAGTTTTGCAAGTGTATGAGTAATTATCAATTCAGGACAGGGTTAGTGGTTGGGGGCAATTCTTTATACCCCTCTATAGAGCACATTGTGGATCACGTGGGGACTCGGAGTTATGTGTCATTCTTCAGTGTGAAACTTTTTCCCACCTCCTTCCCTCGCTTTGTCCTCATGTTCTTTTATTTGGCCTTTATGTGCCGTCACCTTTACTGGGCTGAGTATATTTATGTAGCCACTGTGGTGAAAGTATTTTTGATAAACTTATTGTGTATACTATTTATGTGATTCTGTTTATTACAATTAAAGCGGCAATGAACTTTTCCCATGGCCATTTTGACCAATATGAATTATTCAAATATGAGCAAATGTATATCCTTAAAAAAATTACAGCCAAATTTGCGCTTTAATTTCGTGTTATCAACGTCATTCCGAAAAATTACCGTCAACCGACAAAGGGACCCCCCTCCTCCCATTGCGGCAATTTAGCAACTGTAGAGGGTCTGGATGGAATTAACTGAGTGGCCGCCTCTCTACTTCGGCCACTTGTTTTGGTCGCGGCGGACAATCCATACATGCATTCACTCTTATTTTAACCACTCTACAACGGCCACCTCTCCACAACGGCAACGGCCACTAAAACGCGTCCCAACTGACAAAGTAAACCCTCCACAACGGCCAGTTAATGACGATAATCGGACTGACCAACGGTGTATACAAAACCTTGATTCGTACCGCCTTTCTTTGGTCTACTTCTGTTTCTGCCTGGTTTCAGTTTTGTTGATGTATGTTTGAGAATGTGCCGTAGACGTATTTATATGTTAAAATAGTTTTTCTCTTATTTTTTAAAAAACGTTGCATCCCAATGAAATAGGTGTCATCTTACACCCCTACCTCCCCATAACGGCCATTTCTCTACAAGTGCGTTTTTCCTCTGTCCCCAAGGTGATCGTTTTGGGGGGAGGGGGTTCGACTGCATTGTTTATTAAATGAGTCAACCAGGAGAGGTTTCAGTCATTGAAGACCTCTAGTTAATTATTAGCAGCCACTTAACTGACAACTGATATATAGACAAAATTTTAACTGACAACTGGCATTTGCACTCCCCCTCCCATCCAGACCCTCACTGTAAGCTTTCGTATTTGCGCCGAGCGATCGTCTTACAATTTTCCTCAGTTTCCACTCGTATGTGGTGGACCAGCCATTCCAACAAACACAAAGAGTTTGTTTATGTTTGAGTATGTTTGTCCACCGAATTTCTGGATATCGAATCCGACAAAAGAAGTTTAGAAGCCGTAATTTGAAGACCTGCTAAGTTTCCCTCCAACCCCTCCCAATTTTTCTGGAAGTATGTATATTCAGCCCCCACCCTGACCCACCTCGAGTGGTATAATACCTGCAAACTAACTAATTCAAAAGTTTATTGAAATACAGTAGTGCCAAGAAAGTCAATTATCAGTTAGCAGACATTTGTCTTAGCCTTTCTTCAATGCTTGGTTCAGTTAGTTTTGAATGGGATGAGCGTAAAAAGCATCCGTGCTAATTTCCTTTTGCCTTTTAGAAGGAAAAACTGCACAAAGAGTATCCTAAAAAGAAACGTGGCTTGAAAATCGTATTATCCGACGACTAAATCCGACGATGACCGAAAGACCGACAACAGCGTTCATGACGTGCGAAAGGGATGATGGGAGAATCTAACGTAATATCCAAAACAACAACAACCTCAAGAGGAGAAAATGGCGGACACGCGAGGAGGACGTTCTGCCGACATTCATACGTCGAAAACCCCGATTTTAACTTATAGAATACCACGGAATTTATAGCAGCAATGCCCTGGTTCTTCCCTTGGTCGGACTTCATCAAGAAAAGGGCCTGCAGATATCTATTACAGCATTATCTTGGCCATTTTCTGCACGAAAAGCTGACTTTGGACCAGTTGACTGTCGATCTGTACAATGGAACGGGACGAGTGGACAAAGTGCCTCTTGATGTTTGGGTGAGTAGCGACAAAGCCTAGAGAAATAGGATTGCAAAGAGTTGGCCTTGAGCGCTTTTTTCTTTTTTTTGGCGCCATGGGAATGTATCAACACTTTCTTTGCGCTTAAATGACCGGTTCCCTTAATTATTTGGGGTTTCTTTTAATTTCTTTTGAGCATTTAAATTTTGTATTGTCTTCTTTTCCCCTCGTCAGTTGTGACACCGTGAACGTTTATTAGGCAGAGAAGTGTTTGATTACGCTTGGGGATCGCATTTTATTTGTATATGGTTAAGCAACCAATAATTCAGAGTATATTTCTGTTTCTGTGTGTTTATGGCGAATTCCTCCCTGTTAACAGTGGTGCATATTGTACATGGATTTTGTGGCTAACCATCGGTCAGTCTTGTTTAGAAAATATAGATATATTTTAAGTATAAATTTTATTCCAACTGTGTAGGTCTGCATGGAATCGTGTGAGAGATTTTAATAATATACCGTGTGTAACTCATTGCACATATATTCTGAATATTTTTCATATTTTTCATATTTTTCATATTTTTCATATAAATTGAGGTTTCCAAATTATACAGTTAGATGTAAGCTTATACATTTGTATAAGTTTATGCATATGGTGATGTGATCGAGTTTTAAGTTTTAGATGGCATGTGATTTTGCATTATTTTGCACCAGCAACATTGATTTTTTTATGGCTCAAAACATTATGCTGGGTGGAACTCCTGTAATTTACTATTATACAGTCGAACCCCTATTAAGCGGCCACCTATTAAACAGCCACTCCTATTAGGGAGCCAGTAAACAAAGTCCCGATGAGGTCTTTTCTATTGTTTTTACATGTACCTCTATTAAATGGCCAACCCCTTTAAGTGGCCACTATTCATTTCCCCGATGGTGGCTGTTTAATAGGGGTTGAACAGTGTAATGCACTTTAATTTGCATGTAATACAGAACCAGTTTGCAATGATGAATCCTCACTCACTGAAATAAATGATAAGAAAAAGAGTGGAAGTCTTGCGTACAATGCTGACAGTTTGGAAATTAATGCAGACTGGAGGAAGAATAATACAAAAAGCTTATTTCTCTGATACAGGTAGTCCTTAGCTTTCAGACAACACTGTATAGGTCCTGTGGTGTGTTTCTCTCTTCTAGTCATGCTCCAGGGATTGTGAGAGTGAGCGTGAGCTTTAGCTTTTGTGATTCGTTGCTGAAAACTGTAGATCTCTTACGGCAGATGTTGTACATGTGGGCACCAGCTTCTATTGTAAATGACCTAGCCTGCATAGCAAGCGTTTCCGTGGGGTTGGAAGCAAAGAAAGACGAAGGAACGGGATTTTCGGTGTTTTGTCTGCGTGGAAAATGGGGCGAGAGCCAAAAAAAAGAAAGAGGGGGTTGAGAGGGTGGAAGGAAGGAAACGCTTGCAGACAAACCCCTGGATTTTAAAAAACCTCCATTCGCCAGTGAACAGAGCTCGTGATTGGCTAGGCTAGTCCAATATTATTGACATGTGTCACTACTACACTACATGTGTAAAAACAGATGAGAAAGCCAAATGAGAAAAGAGTTTTGCTGGCATTGAAGGCACTAGATTGAGGTTTGACATTTATTTTGTTAAAAGACAAGTTTTGAGTGGCTTTAACACAGTGCTAGGGATGGAATTCATTGAACGTGATGAAGCTTGTGATTGGTAACCGTTGCAAGTGGAAGCCTCTAATACTTGGTGAAGTTTCCCGTGGATTTAAGCTCAGAATCTTGTCTGATTAAGCGTGTGGACCATCATCAACGTTTTGAGCCTTTGCGGTAGTTTGGGTTTTTCGCTCATGTTTTCAAAAGTGATAAAATTAATACAATGAAACTTAAACTTGGCATATTTTGTAAATGTTTCACTTTATAATGAAGCCTTGAAATAGTGCATGTATTTATTCATGCGTCTCTGCTCGATAAGCTCGCCTGTTTTATATCTCACTTTCAATATTTACACAAACATCTTACAGCTGCTGAGTTTAAAGACTGTGTAAGATCTTGCAAAGTTTGTTTCTTTTGTTGAAAGAAATCTTTGCAGTTATTTGCTCTCGAAAATCCTCCATGTGCGAGCCAAACACTGGGTTGCATGTCATTGTGTTTAAAGAACTAATTAAATTACACTTATGACCTTCGTTTGTGCCATTTCTATTTTCTTTTCAATTTATCCCAGGAACTGAACAGCGATTGCTGGGTTTTTCGCTTCATTTTCAGAGGAAAACTGAGCTTTAACTTAACCCCGGCTGTCAAATATTTCAGTGCTGCTGTCACGGCTCAATGCCCATGTCACGTTTTTGGTGGCAATTCTCAAGGCCCGAATGATTTCAGATTTCTTTTATCTTACAGCTACTGTACAAGAGTTGTATTTTTTTAATCGCTACGTATTTGCTGAGAAAATTAGACATATTGTTTTCAGTTTATGCTTAATTTTATAGACGGATAGGCTCACATTGCTACAAATAATTTTTTTTTCATGATTTATTTACTATGAGTAGCTGGCACGCCAAGGACGACTAGACGGCAAATTTCGCCGGTCGCCGGAGCTTACGGAGAACTCTGTTATAAGTTCTGGAGTGGAATAAATCTGGAGAATGATCAAATCATATACTGTCCATTCTCACCGTGTAGATACCCCACTACTACAGCCAGAAGCTACTTCCCATGCTCAAACTACAAAGTAATATATGGAAATAACTTCTGCTAAATGTTATGAAATTTTGGACGCTTCCTGTGGTCCCAAACTAAAATTTTTTAGGAAGTCTCAGATGCCTTGAACATTAGCCTAGCTTATTTCTAATAAGTAACATTGACATTTACAAGTATAAATCAGTAATTGATTACAGATGATGTCAAAATGTGGTAGAACAAACAAGTGGTACACATTAGGCAATAGCCGATTGTGTTGTTGATGTTCTTACCACATTTTACCCACATAAATAAAAGTTTGTTCTAGATGTGGAAAGGAAAATAGAAATACAAAACAAACATGTATTTGGAAAAGGAAATATGAGGTTAACCCTGTAATGTTCCCTTAAATAATAACATATGTATATATTACATAAAAATATATTACATAATAATAGAAGCCACATATGGTGACAGTGATGGAAAAAGATACAATGTACCGTAAAATGAAAAAGTTTAAGAGTTAATACTATTTACATTTTAAGAAAAGACTTGATTTCATCTGTAATCATTAGTTATAACTGAACAGACATTAAAATGAGTTAGATTAGGATGAAAATGGATGTGCAGTGAATTTTTGAATCAGTATGAGTATGTTCAACTCAGAAATTAACTTAAGTTGATAGTATTAACTTTATATATACATGTAATTGGGGTGGTGAGGGACACAGCTGCAACCTGTTCATGAGTCTCCTGGCCTTCCTCCCAATCTGCCGATACATTGTACATGTACATCAGGGGTTTTATTAAAGCATTAATGAAATCCCTGCCGTACTGTAGTTTATGTGATCACAATAATTTATAAGTTTAAGTGCCATGAATGATTTCAGTCAGTGAATGAGATGTTGGACAATGCTGGCATTCCAGTGGAGATCATTGATGGATTTATTGGCAGCATCTCAGTGTCTGTTCCATGGACAGCTCTTCTCAGCGAAAGCTGTTGTTTGGATATCCAAGGTCTTGAAGTTACTATCACACCGAGACAGCGTGTAGACACAGGTACTATCACTATAGTTATTTACAGTTCTTTCAATACATTGTAAGCTTTGACGGCCGAGGAGTTGGCTCCTTTTTCCCCCTAAATAATTTAAAGCAATTTGATAATGATTCTTTCAAAACTACGTAAAGTAAAAATTCCTTTTATGGACTTAAATGCATTTTTTCCTTCAGTTTCTACTAATTTTCTTAAGATCAACCCCAACTGTGCATTCACGTGCCATTCTGGTCACAAATAATTGTGACTTGTCCTGGTTATTGTCTCACTTGACTCGTTTTGAGAGCGTTGTGACTGAACAACCAGCCATGTGGAAAGAGTAGGTAACATAACAAGCTTCTTTGTTAGACAAGAAAAGATTGAAATTTCGGCCTTTAGAAATTCATGAATAATATAATAATATCAGAGTTTGATCACATCTCAGAGTGCAATCATAATATTTTATGTTATTTAGGAGGAAGCATGACTGATTCCATGATATGGAATGCGATGACAACAAGCATGCAACTGGCTCAAGAATGCTTGAAAGAAGGTCCGTCCAGCGGAGAGGAACAAGCAGAAGCTACCCCGCCCTTTGAAGGTCTAGAATCCTTTGCTCAAACCATAGAATCAGGTGAGTATTGGCAGAAGCAAACTCAATTAACACATTAAACTCATCATACATGTAACACTTGGCTGTAATTGAAAACAATTAATTTTAGATTGTGTGATTCCAGAGAATATCCATACCCACCCCAAGGCGGGTTAATGTTCAGCTATTCCAAGGGGGAGGGGGCCAAAATTTTTAAAGGAAAGTACATTTTGTATGAACTAAGTCTGAATTTCCAGTGGGATGGTGAGTTCAAACCAAAAGCCCCTCCATGGGAGGGGTAAGGGCATTTTCGTGGATCAAATTTGCTAATAATCCTGTTATTCTTATTTATTGAAAAGTTTTGTTTATGTTCACAGTTTTGGCAAGAGTAAAGCTCTCCTTTACAGACACAGTTATTAGATTTGAACATTTACCAAAAGACACTATAACAGGAATCGGACTACAGATACACATTAGAAGGTACATGTAGGTTAATATCAGTGCAACCCTTTAATTTGAGAGGCATCAGTGAACCAACATAACATACACAGTATACACTACATTCAAATCTAAACTTCAAATCTAAACAGGATTTTTTTACTCATAAAGTCTGTTGTTGTTTATAGAATTGATTATTCAGACTTATCTACTGAACTTGGTGAGAGGGATAGTCACTACAAAGCTAAGAGTGTTTATGAACCTGCTGCCTGTGCCTGCAAGAACCTAAAAATCTTTGGAGTTTCTGTTCACCTGGACGAATTCCCAGAGGAATCCAGAACTATGCCTCAAGCTCCAGATTTTCCTCAATCACCCCCACCTTCCCCAGGTAGCGATTCATGCTCTCCGCCACTTCACCACTCACACAGTCCTCTTGAGGGGCTTTCATTATCAGCTGAACAGTTGCCCACCCACCCCCTCTCAGGAAGTCTCTTACCACCAATCAAGATTGCAACATTCGCTGGCCATTCTGAAATCAAACTGAAGCTGAAACAAAATGTTGCTGTTCCTGGACCTAAGGTGGGATTTTGAATGTTTTTTTTTTTTTAAATAATTGTCATGTATTATTTTGTAATGACTCAGTATACGTGAACATATGTAATAAATTACTCTGGATTTTTGATCAAGATGAAGTCAAGATGGCCAGATATTGGCTTTAACCTTTTTTTTTTTTTTTGAATTTTTTCTCCCTAACACAGAAAAAAATAGCAAGATCGATACTCAATCATCTTGACAGAACAAGCTTGGCCAATAAGGGTTTTATATGGCTTGAATACCATTTTTTTATGGGAAACAGTGGGGAATTTCAGGCAGACCAGAGAGTGCAATTTTGCCTGTTCAGGCATTCAATTCAATCACAATGTGGAGTTTAGTGTAATATGTTCCCACTCTCAGAGCTATGCATTAATAAAGTAGACTTGCATGTACAAACCTATGCTTTTCAGCAAAAAAAATTAGATTTTACATGTACGAGCTCGAGATTTCTACTACAAATAGAAGGTCTGGAATTACGTTTTAGTTTGAATCTTGCTTGGGTTTTGAAATGGGTTTAGAGTGTAATTTATGGAATGGTTGAAAGATGTATAGTACAATGTATGTATTCACGTATTCTTTTTTTTTCTTTTTTTTTCAGAGAATAAGGAATTAGCTTTATTTACACATAAATAGTCAATTTTTACTAGATTGCTTGACATGATTATTTGATGTCTTTTAGGTGGATGTTGAATGCTTTCTTGGAACACTAAATGTTTTCTTGTCACCTAAACAAGTTCATCTGCTTGTAGAACTCTGCAGTGGGTTTTCATCACCAGGTTTGCTTTTAAAAAGATGTTTAGGACACAAAATAATATTATAAAGCTATAACTAATTACTGCATCTAACAGATCTAGACAATGAAGACAAAGAGAGGTACATTATACATGTACAGGCACACAGATAGAAAGACAGACAGACAGATATACATGTAGTAGGCCTGAGAGACACTCAACATTTCATCTAATCTCTCATTGCTGTGCAAACTGTTAAGTACCAGTTCAATAACTACAAAATTTTATAACACGTGTAAGCAATTGTAGACCTGTCTTTCTCTTTTAGATGTTTCTGGCCAAACTACAGGGAAAGGCCACTCTGTTAACAAACCCATGCAACCAGAAGACTTTCAAAAGATAGAACAAGACTTACAGAACCAGCTTATGTCTGCCAGGCAGCAGGACCAGAGACATCAACAAGGCCAGCAACGGGTAGACTCATGGAACTTCAACTTTGACTCTACTTATGGAACAAACGATGCACTGTCCCACGACTCCTCAGGTGTCGATTATTACAGCATCTTAGGGGAGGAAGGAGAGGAAACCTTCTATTCCATGTCGCCTAGCCATGATGTGCTTCCTCCCCTTGAGGAACCAGTTTTACCAGCTGACATGTTTGTAGTAAAATCCCCAGGAAATCTGCTGCAGTCACCAGAATTTTCTGCCTTGGGGACTTTAGCGGGTGTGCATTCATCCCCCTACAACTTGATGAACACTATAGGCTGTGATAAGCGATTTATGAGCCAGAAATTTCAGATACCAGGTTAGCTTTAAAGTAATGATTATGAGAACACTTATTATAAACTGAAGGTGGATTTGATTTCTGTAGACCTGTTTTAGATCCAGAACTGCCCATTGAACCTTTACATCTTGTGACCCTCCTATTTTTAATGGATTATTACCAACAAATTTGTAGTTATATGATCATTGATGGCAACTTGGGAAAACGTGGGGGAGGTGGGGGTGGTTTGGGATGGGTTTGGGAGGATATTCTGCCTTAAGCCCTAGGCACGTTGCACATTTTACCTGTATGGACCTTGGCCCTGTGTCAAGGAAAACAAATGCAAAAACAAAATCAAAACAAAGCAAAAACAACAAACTTGCAACAACTTCGTTTGTTTGTTTGTTTGTTTTTTTTCACAAGGAACCTCTCTAGCAGAAGCTGCGAATACTGTGTTTGTCAGTGCAAAGCAATCCATGTCATCAGTTCCTGACATGAGAACTGGTAAGGAAAACTAACAAAGTTGAATATGATCAGATTCAGGTGACATGTCTAGCTAATAGAATGTTCCTATATTATTATAGTTTGTTGCAAATGACAAGCACTTTTGAATGACATGTTTAGTTGTCTTGATTGTAAAGGAGAACAACCATGCTGTTCATTTTGAAATCACAGATTGAATAACTTTTGCCTTTGTCTACTAATACATGCAGATGCTCCTCAAAGCACGGTTTCTAGACACAGTATCTCGTCTGCAAATCCTGGTCTTGCTGGAATAGCAGCCCTAGATGATCCATGCCCTGATGTGACAAAAATAAGTATCAAGCTCACCAGCTTGGCAATGACAGTGCTTCACATTGATCCAGTGTTGTCGCCATCATCAGAGATACAAGACTTCCACTCCAGTGACAGTCATCCGTTGTCTCTCATGGCAGACAAGTTCTTTTCTAGCCTTGGTACATACGGATTTGGAGGAAAAGACTTTGAAGGGATGGCAGAGAAGTTTGCTTTGGCATGTTGTGCAGATCATCTCAGGTAGGTGTCTTTGTGCAGTCCCTTAATTAGCCACCAGTAACACGATCGAGGCTGCTACTAGCAGTAGCTGACAAGGACTCAAGCTGTATTGCACATGGCACTGAATATGACCTAGGATATGGAAGGAACCTGGGGATGGTGCAGTGGTTTAAATATGCACATGGTTTGGTGTTATTTGTTTGAATCTTGGTCAGAGTCAGGCCCTTAAAAGTTTGGTCCTTACTGTACATTGTGTTGGCAAGGCACTAGGTTTTTTCAAGTTCCTTGAGAGGGGGTGGGGTGGGGGGTGTTACAATACCTATAACTGTCATGTATCTTTATCTATAGGCATGTGCTGTTTTGGTCTGAAAAGAGGAGTAAATTTTGACCACTTTGGGCTGAAATAGGGTATATTTTTTACTTTGGCTTCACAGGCACTGGGTATCTTGTTTACATTTATCAACTAATTTTTTTCTGCATCATTACTGGAAAATTTGTAGCTCCTCTCCAATTTTTATGTAAATGGAAATCATTCCTCGTTAGCTTTGATCATGCATGTGTGGTAATTCTAATGGTCTGAAATGGAGTATCAATTTTTTGGTTTGGGTCTGAGAAAGGGTATGGACAATCACAGATTTTGGTCTCTAGTAAGATAGGGGTTTCAAAGTTTGGGCCATACACCCCCCATGAAAAACTTTGGGGGGTGCCCCCCACCCCCAAGGATTCAAGTATATATTACGTGTATTTTCACAATTTATCTTTAAAGTTTGTGACATTTGAATCTGCAGATGTATGGCTGCCCCTATCTCATTTGAATTTGAGAGAACAGTCAGCAGTTCACACCAGACTGGAAACATTGAATTGTCAATAGGGAAACTGGAGCTGAATGAATATTTATTTGAACGATTATCAACTTCTTCACCCACTCCAACTCCATGCTCCGTAACTCAGGTACAGTACTTGTCAACTTCATGTATCCTTTCACATTTTTCCACTATTAGTGGTATGTTGGACATAACCGAACAATTTTGTTTTTACACTCTGACAGTAGGCTGAAATAACAATGGGTCGTTATAATGATAATGCAGGAACGTGTACATATGCAGCTTTTAGTCTAAATGCACAACCCCACCAGCTCTGCTGATTATTCCATCGGGTTTAAATACATAGTAGAAACATAGTACAGTAGATGATCAAAATAACAGGAGAAAGGCAGTTTGACCTGAAAAATGAATATTTCTCAAGATTTACTGGGCAACACATTAGAAATACATTATAAGTTTGGGACACTCTTTTGTAAAGTTTTCAGGTAGATTGTTTGAATTTGCATACGTTTTAATATTTTATTTTTTGCAGTGTTAATTTTGAATCAGATGTACAAAAGACATGAAAACATGATAAGAAAGGAGAGGATTTTCTGTAGGACAGGATGGAGAGGCCATTGAACTTATAAAACATAGAAAAATGAAGGCTTAGTTAAGCCTTAGAGAACTCCAACCTCAGATGTTTCCGTAGATTAAAGCCGCACCCCCAAATTTTTAGTTGAATTTTGAGGGAAAAAAGGTGCAGCTGATGGTGTACATGAACTTATACAGTAATTGATTTCATCTTTCTCTCTTTCTTTTTTTCAGTTACTGAAATTATTTTCACGTGATAGTCAAGCAGCACCTTATTTTGGATTTAATCCAACCTCTTCCCTTCCTTGCCTCAGACTCAAGCACAGGAACACTCAAAGAACAACTTCTCCTGTAATCATCTTCCTCTTTTGCTCTTTTTATTGGTTTTATGCAACTGAAGTAAATGCATTTCACTCCCGTATTTTTAAAACCTTGTAGCAAGACCTATTTTATGTTAGCCTCATGGTTAAAATGTGCTCCTTTGGATTGGTCCTTGTTAAAGCACCGACCGAGGACATTGTGTTGTGTTCTCGGGCAAGACACTACCTTCACAGTACCGCTCTCCGCCCAGGTGTGTAAATGGGTACCAAGAAATTTATTGCTGGGGCGAACCCTGTGATGGACTAGCATTCCATCCATGGGGGAGTAGAAATACTCCTAGTCGCTTCAATTGCTACAGAAACCGGGATAAGCACTGGCCTTATGGGCCACTTAGTTTGCATACAGACTTTGCCACCCTTTTACCCTATTATACACATGTAGACAGAAATCCAAATAAATGAGTTAACTTCTACCACTCCCCTTGACCTTTCAGAAGGTATTGGAAGGCATACCTGTAGTAATAGTAATTTTATTTTATTTTATTTTTTTTAGATTAGAATTCTAACGTTTTTCCCCTTTTCCAGGGGGTTGTTCAAGGTCGCAATGTAGTGTTACCCAAGTCAGAGTTGTCCGTGGAGCTTGGTGGCTTGCTTTGTGAAATAGATGTGTCAATAGTGGACAGGTTGACTGCACTGTTGGATCCACAGCCTGTGTTTATGAACCATCCGTCAAACATGCAGTCCCGCATGTTTAAATCGTGCACTCCATCATTAGTGGTATGTTGTTAGAACTCTTATGTTTTTGATACTTTTGCAATAAATTAATCATGTTGTTTACTATGTGTGACAAAACTGAGTAGTTGAGACTCTTTTAGAACATTTGTAGATCTTATACTAAGTTCGTACGGGTCATTGAAAACGTTGAAAGTCATAGAAATCAAGAATTTCGTTTTCTAGGCCTGGAAAGGTCTGGAAAGTCATGAAATTTATTTGTTGGTCAAGGAAAGTCATGGAAAATAACAGTTTAAAAGTCTGGTACGTCCATCGCTGCAGGTGTCAAAACAAGTACAAAATAAAACAGAGGCGAGTTAACGGGCAATGAATAGCCTCTCACGCAGACGCTCTTGGGGCAATTTGTACTGCAACCATTTTAGCGAGAGGCTCCAAAATAGAAATTTACTGCGAAGTATCTCAGCACTTTTGTAACTCATTGTAGCTCTTCAGAGAGCACTGCAGTTAACCTTTCCTTAGATTGGTAAACTTGTTACTGTATGTCCCGGATTTATAACGGATTCAGCTGATTTCTCAGGTCTCGTCCACACTATGCCGGAGAAATTCAAAAATTACATTTTCACTCTGAGAACGCATTAAGTGTTTTCTGTCCACACTTAACACCGGAGAAATGTTTTCCGTCTAGTGTAAAACGCAAAGCCGGCGTTTTCAAATTCCTCCGGTTTGAGAAGCGTTTTCAAAAAGCTCTGTTTTTGTGACGAATTAATGTGGAAGGTAGGCCTAACTGTAGAAAGAAAGCTGCGTTTTCATTTTTTTTTTTTCTGGCGTGCTGGGGTCAGAACCAAAGGGTAGAGGAACTGGTGAAGCATTTGTGGCTCAGTTTTCGAATGATAATATTAGACCATCCTTGTAGACCCAGCTTTGTTTAAATAATGCGATGGGAAATACAATTTTTTCATTGTCAAGATTTTGAAATTCTCATTACAAATTGACGGAACCATGATCAAAAGCTACCGTCTTGCAGTACATACAGTTTTTGCATAGAATGAAGTTAGTTTCGTTATTTTAACTCGTGAATTGTGATAGTCACGATTTGTGTTGGTGGTCAGGTCATTGTTATCACCAACATGGTACCATGAGGATGCTTCAAGTTGCTTAATTCACAACCTTTCTGGTAAAAAATTGCAGGCCTCACTCTGAACACTGAAGTTTCTTCCTCTGACTGCTCTGCAAACTTCTAACAATGTGTTGTCTTTTGACAGAATCAACAGGCTGTGTTTACACAAGCCATGGAAGACACTCCCACAGTGGAACAGCCTTTTAACATTCACCTGTCTTGCCCTTCTCTTACTCTGGTCTTAAGGTGAACAATCAAGTCCTATATAGATAAACTGTTACGGTTGACAATCCGCTCAGTTTGACCGACCGTACGAAGACTGATTTCGCTTTGTACACGGTTCGAAAATTGCATCTAATTAATTTAGAAGACTTGGATATTTTGACGCCTTACCTGAACTAAGGGGACAAATCGCAGCTTTAGGTGGTTTCAGGTACACGTAGGTTCCGTAAATTTGCTTCTCATTTAGGGGATTTTTAATTTTTTTTCACGTACAACGTGAAAATATTTAAAATTTAAATATTTTCACGTTTACGCAAATGAGGGAGAGAAACAGTTGACCTAACCCGTATGGTTTGTCTAGGTCGTTTAGACAACCTGTAGCTATCAAATTACTAAGTACTGGGTAATTCCAACTCTTTCAATCGTATAATTCTTTTTTATTGCAAATTTATGGTCCTTCTGAAAAGGTTAGGCAAGCCAGAAAACAGACATAACGAGGAAGTGGTATGACAATGTTTTGCTAGTAGAGTTAGAGAGACGACTCTATCGAAAGTTGTTCTTGAAGTACCGTCTTCTAATGAGGTCCATCTTTCAAAAGTGAAAATTTGCTCAAGCCTGGAACTCCCCAAAATATTCTTCTCTGAATTTTCTTGTAATTTTTAGAATGATTGCATTTTGCGAAAATACCTCTTTGACTTCGAATTTTTTTGTGAAATAAGTACAGACCTCTGGAGTTACATCATGATGCCAGCACAAATCTATCAGAAAAAGTTATGTTCTTAAGAGGTGGAATTGACTTAGGTTTTCACTGGCATTATAGATTTCCCACTCCTGACTTACGGCCCGCTGTGGATCGGCGTCCCTGGTGGAAACAGTCGTTGAGAAAGGAGTGCGTAATATTTGACTTTTCAGCTGTAGAATTCAACACATCCCTTACTGGATCAGACCTTCCGTGCCGTTACGATTTAGGCTTCAAAGAATTGCATGGTATGGAAAACTTAGAGTTTACAATGTAGTTAAGATACTGGTCTTGTCTTTTATTTATGATAATGAACAAGCAAGTGCTTTATTTCTTGTATCTTGGATACTGCACATTTCAAGCAGGCTTAGTTCCTTGAAATTGCTGAGAAGTTTTGGAAATCGCAGTCATTTCACGGTATGCCTTTCGTATTACGTTAAAATTAGCAAACTAGTGAATGGACGAAAACTTTTTTTTTTTTTTCCAAGTAGTTGTATATTTAAAATATAAACTTCCACTGTGCCCCAGCTCAGGTAGTGCTGCGTCAAGAGAAATGACCAGTTTTATGAGCCTTGGGCCAGTTATGGTTGCTCCCTGAAGTTTTAAAAATGCAATTTTAATTCAAGACTGAATGCTATTATTTTAACATTTTAACAGAGATGATTGTAAAACATTTCATCATTGTTTATAACGGTTGATAGGTTCGAGAGAACTGGTTTTGTAATACGACTGTAAAGCTAGCTTTCAAAATATAACACTATCGTGCGCAACACGATAAATAATTTCCCTTTGGAGCCATCTTGAGTCTGTTCGTATCAACAGGGCATTAAAGGGTTGTAAGGCCTGGGTCGATCGCCGTACGTACGTCACAGGAGCCTAACCTAATGACAGTTTGGGTCGACTCAAATAACAGAAGAACGCCTGTTTGAGTCAAACGTCGAACTTAATTCAATCGAACCGAACTGCTACACCAAATAAATAACAAAAGCGGTCTTGTTGGTCAATGGTTTTTCAAGGTGAAGTCAAAATGTAGCCTTTAGACCTTTGATTATGCGTTTTGGTTCGACTCATGTGAAGATCGGTGTTTGACCCAAAATCGGTATTCACATGTTATTTACGGCTGGCCAGGCGCGAAGAACGCCTCAGCCGCTCCAAATAAAATCAGTCGAACTTAACTGGGTCAAACGCCAAACTTCACATGAGCCACATTGGGTTCGGCTCATGTGAAGTACGGCGTTTGACCCGGGCCTTAGTAACACTTTGTTACCTTTTGCTAACACTAAAACAAACCGTCAAAAGTGATGTGTTAGCGGTAAGGAGAGGTTTCAGTCTGAATGGTTTTTACAGGTTATTTCCAAGAGGATACCAGCGGTGATAAAATGCCTGTTATTCATGTCACGCATAGTCAAACTGAGAACGATACAGGAAATGGTGGCTTCGACTGGCCAAGGTAATGGTGTTAGAACTTGTCATGCAATACAAATGTATATGGATGCTTTGAGTGTTTCACGTCTTTAAATCTCAGTCACGGTATTTTGAGTAATTTCTGCAAAGTGCAAAGTTACCTTTAAATTGAAGGAAACCTGAAAATAATGGTTTGGTGAGATAGAAAAACACCAAAGAGATGATGATAAACCATAAAGGACCAGGATGATTAAAGATGGTGAAGATTAACATGGATTACAAACAGCGAACTTGAAATATTTAGGCTAAACGCACAAACCGTGACGAGCTCCTTTAAAGGTTGTTTCTTACTGGCATTCTGAATTCACCCATTTGAGACAAGAGCCAGTTATCGTGTCACTTTAAATGGCCTGTCTGATTATTTTCTAGCACGGGACACTGAGTTGCTGAGCTTATGCTTAAACTGATATAAAGACCTGATAATGACCTGAAATTGAATATAAAGACCTGATGATTGTCTATATTCAGTAGTTGAAGGTGACTTTTGCTTTATGCAGTGGTGGCATCAAACATCAGCATCAGCATCTCTGCAGCATAGCGCTTTTCATTCTTCGCTAATATTGTGAAATGAATGAATTTGATGAAAATGGGCCTGAAAAGTAAAACCAGTAGCTACAGTATTCATTTAAATCCTCCACTCTCTTCAAACCGCCTGCGAATCCTTTAAGACCTGATAAATGATTTTGATATGAGGGGTAGGAGATAAATCTTACGGTTCAACGTCCATCTAGCAGATCTGAGAAAACTGTTTTTTTTTTTTAGAATTTGTAACTACCGGCACTTCTCCTGAAGCGATAACATCGCAGCGAAAATATCACACCGCTCGCTGTTGTAAAGTTAACTGAAAACTATAACTGTTCTCTCGAAAGGTTTGTTTCAAGCCCCTCCTCATTTATCCGGTATAGGTCATAACAAGTGCTATTTGTTTAAAGGATTGTGATTACAGTGCAGCCATCCGCTCCTCTCTCGGCTTTAGAAGAAGTTCCCTCGTCAGATAACTCGCCCCTCAGTTCCCTGGATGCCTACCCTGTGATGAAGGCCGAACCGTCACCTTTCTCCTCTAGACCTGTCATGTTTGAGACAGAAGAGGTTAGTCAGTCTTGTTTTCAATGTACATGGGCAGAGCACATCGGCGAAGCTAGGCAATGATGGTATTTATTTAAACTTAATTTACAATGTGGGTTGCTGAGCTATGTTAATACAGTTAGATCAAAAACAACAACAACAGCAACAAGTGAAGTATCGAGCTGAATGGATAAGCTTTTTGATTGCAGCTTTTAATGCCTGGAAGTCAGGAGGAAATGACCAAATTTCAAGAAGACACAGTGGCATCCTCTAAAGTACATGTCGAATGCACCTTTCCAAGACTAGATGTCAACCTGCACACGAAGGATGTCTTTGAAAATATTTATAACAGGTGGGTAGACTATCGAGAAGAGATGAAAGTTTTACAAAGTACATGGAATTACAGCTCCTGGCGAAAAGAAAAAAAAAAAAAGAAATTTGTCTTTCGTGGATTTCAAAACACATTTACATGTATGGCTGGACCAGATCGTTGTCATGCGCCCTGATAGAGCTATTAGGCCGGCTCGGAGATGGTCGTAATAGTACCTGAACCGAGTAGAGAACAATTCGGGGTGTAATCTGGCTAGTAATTTTAACGTAGCGCGAGGCCGATTTGAAATTATGTCCACGATTACTCTCCAACTGTACAGTACAAGGCCCAATTACTAATTAATCGCAGCACGAACTAATTTCGAGATTAGTAAGTCTTTTCATAATAAAAAAGAAATTTGGACGCATGCTTTAATTTTATCATATTTTATTTATATCGTATCTTTTACGTTTAAGTAGCATTGTTTTGTATAGCTTTTACGTCTTTATAATATTTTCCACAGGACCGTTCTGAAAACCACTTTATGTGAGATCGTCCCCTGTATAAATATTATTATTATTTTATTATTAATTATTATTTTATTATTAATTATTATTATTATTATTGTTATTATTATTATTGTTATTATTATTATTGTTATTATTATTATTGTTATTATTATTATATTATTATTTTTAAGCGATGGTCAGTAGTATTTCTGATTAGTTTTAGAAAGAGTAGCGACGACAACGTAATCGCGCGCCATTTGTCTGACAGACTGGCGCTCGGAGGACTGTATCAGATTGGAGAATTTTATCATGGATACGCCGGTTCAAGAGATGAAATTGCACTGTACAAACGGAAGCGGAGGACGTAGTGTAAACACCAATTTGATTACCTGTTGTTCACCCCCCTCCCTTCCATGCCATTGCTTTTCATGACTTGGCATAGGATCAGGAACTCAGTACTCTGTTAAGGTAATGCAGTTATACATTGTAATGCTTACACAGTGTTTTCGCGTTTCGTTTTTTTCAGGCTGGCCAGTGACCTGTTGCTATGGCAACCTATGGCTCCCTCCCCAGCAGATCGGCCCGACACAGCTGGGTTTAATATTGGCACAGGGCTGGACCTAGCCAGTCAGATGATGCAGGCACAAGGACCGGATCGCTTTGTCATGTGTAGATCAGGGCTACGCAGCTACGATGATGGTAAATAACTATTTTTGTTGAGAACACCCCGCAAGATCTAGAAAGCATGCAGTAAAAGCTAAATATGACTGAAAGAAACATACAACGATACAAGCACGAGCTGTTGACGTAATGATGGTGCGAGCAAGGAGAATTTACATTTTGATAATCAAAATAAACGAGCCATTCCCTTTGTGAGGAAACACTTGGCTGCCAGGCTACTCACTATCAACAACAGAAAAGATAGCCAATGGGAGAGCGACATTTGAAACTCGATAGAAACACGGAAAATGTTTTCTGTTTTTCTTATATCAACCACACTTCAACATCCCGTAGTGAACACTTCTAGTTTATCGTTTGTAATCTGTCTCAATCTTTCCCAGTGTTAACCATCGTTGTACCTTTTTGGTTTTGTTTTATATACCTCGGTAGTTTCTGCCTCAGTGAACTGTTATTTTGAGGTATATACTTATTTGACAGCAATTTTGTACTTCACAAAATCCATAATATCAACAGTCTACGTAAACGTTGGAATTTAACCAAGCTTTCTCTCGTGTTTTCCATTACGTTTTGATAACACGCGTTCCTCTTTGTCCTTTTCGCCAATATGTAACGTACTGTCAAGTGTTGTAATTCATTCCTCTTTTCTTTGTTTGTAGATGCATCCTCGTCTGATGAAGGCAGCAGTAATTTAACATCATTGGACAATAAGTACAAACGAACAACGTCCAACCCTAACGGCCAGACATCCTTTACACTTACGCTCAATGTTGGCAAGGCCAGACTAGCGGTTTTTCCTGTGAGTGAGGTGAGACAGATCTAGGAAGCTGTTCTTTGATGAACCACCAGTGATCCATAGAGAATTGGTCTCAATCGCAAGCGAACCCTTTTACCGTTTACTAGTTTTAAGCTCTCCCTTGTTATTCGGCAATTCACCATAAACCCAGTGCAAAAGCGCAAATATTTTACAAACCTTTCTACCTTACCGCGAATTTCTACTGAAATTCTCCACGACCTGTGTCCGTCTGGCCTCGCAGCTCAGTCGGTAGAGCATCGATCGGCGATCTAATCCGAAGGTCGCGGGTTCGAATCACATCGAGGTCAAATAATTTTTCTCTTCTTTGTTTGGTCACCCATCTCCTTGGAAGGCCTATCTTCATACTCGAAAGGAAATCTAACCCTCCAGACTAATCCAGAGCTAATCCTACACTTCTCAGTTGCTAGTGTCAGTGCTAATTTCAGCCCAACATTGCATTCGCAATTGCTGTACCCGGAATTCATACGAAACCTTGATGGATGTATTAGGTTCTTATGTGGTAGTTTTTCACATGAACAATGGCAACTCCTAGTGACGCTTCTGAAACACTATTAGGCGTTTTCAGGGTGTGAATAGCACTAGTTTTAAATTGATAACTCAAAATTATCAAAGCACCTTCGTATTTCATTTGTATTTCACAAATACTTTAAGATTATAACTTGAATTTTGTAGATTTTTCGAAGGGTTTTATGGTGACTGTTTTCTTTTCTTTCAGAGTTCCTCTCCAAGTGGAAGTTCCAGGGATTGTAGCTCGTGTTCTGAAGAAGTATTAGGAGAAATAGCAGCTGAGTTCAATGACATTACATTCTTTATAGCAGCTTGTTACAAAAGTCAAGTGGATCTGAGCTACCTGTGCCTTCAATCTCAAAAAGTCGCTTTCCAGCATGCGCCAGTGGTGCCACAGGGTGCCCACGTGTCCATGGAGTCCGCCTTCAGTGGAGCCGAGCTCCAGTCCACCCTCTACCACACTGAACCGGGTGTAAGACAAGTTGACGGGAAGACCGGTGAACCGATGTTTGCCTTTGCTATTAAAGTTTCAGGGGATACGTCGAAAAATAGTAAGGTACGAAGTGCAAATTGAACAGAGAATTACTACTTAGTACTTTGTACTTAGCACTAACGTGAAGTTGTACTGCAGTTTACATAAGTCGAGCGTTTCTCGGCCATTTTCTCTCGTGCTCTTCGCTCATGTAGTGAGCGCTTTTCCCTAGTCAGAATCAGGATAAAGAAAATGTCTTATCGCCTTTGTAGCTACATGACTTTGAGGAATGTTTGTTGCACCCTGATGGATGTGCTTATATGAGTCAATACGCGCGGTCAAATTACATAATGGTAGGCCATTCTCGGTATTTGACTGGAACTAGCTTGCAATGGAGGCTAAAGCGGGGGAATATCATAGAGTAATGTCATTTGCATTTGAGAAGGTTCCCGGATTAGTCTCAGTTGCAAGCTAGTAGTTCTGGACAGTCCAATACCGAGAATACGAAAACAGTTTGTTGAGGTGATGTGGTGCTACCTGATTTTTCTTTTAGGAAATTCTGTTTTCGCTGGGACTTCGCAGAAGCACTCTTCGCCACAGGATGCTTGCTTCTAGACAGATGTGGCTTACTCAGGTATCAATATAATGCTTCTTTAGTCAAGTGTTGTGTTTGCTGTGTGATTTTTCAGTGAAACTTGGAGGCCGTTTTTAACACCGTTTTAGACAAGTCTTTGTAGAATGACTAAATTTCTAGGCCTCTCTTAGCGGTTCTTGTTTGTCCGTTCACAAGGATGGAACTAAAATTTGCCTCGCCAGTATGGTACCTTGAAAGGTCTTGTTGTTCAACTGTGGTTGGCTCAATCGACTGAGGGAAACATTCAGAGAAGCGCATTTTTCCAAGGCAGTTGGTGCTCACTGGATCACTAAAAGTATACGTTTTGCCAAACCTCGCTTAGTTAAATGCGTGTGACTATTTATTTATTTTAAAATCGGTCATCACTAACAGCATTTATTTTTGCAGGTGGGAGATTTCTTTGACGTCAAGGATGACCCGGTTCTTGGTTTCAGTCCTCCAGCGGTCGTGACAGTATTCCACACACATGTGTGGGAAGGAACCATTGACTATAGGTTTGTTATTGGAATTTTTCCACACTCGATACTCTTCTAGCGTGTTTGTTTTTTCGTTACTCGAGGTGCTTTCCATTCGACAAAAAATTCCGAAACTTTCAAGGGCATATGGAACGAAAATGTTCTAGGAGAGTTTCCGAAAAATCTGAGAATTGCTGACTTTCAGAAATGGAACCATTCAATTCGGGGAGATAAGTCACATGGAACTGGAATTCACGTTTATAAATTTTCGAAAATTCGTGTGTATCTTGCGAGGTTGCCCTCGTTTCCGTAAATTCCGGAATCGAAAGTGCGACACCACATGGATCTATGGAGCTACGTGATCAGTGTTTGTTTTATTTCGAGGGGGGTAGGGGATGAAGGAGGGGGCGAGTCTGTAGACGTTTCTCGTTCGGTGAAGGAATTAAGGGCGTGGGGGCAAGTCTGTTTCCTTTTAACTTATCCTGAAGCGGTCACAAGTAGAATTTAATTTTTATATTACATTAATTATTTTATGATTCTGGTATTTGGTTTTGTGCATCTGTATTCTGTAGCTCATGAGCCAGTGCAGTCAATGTTAGTAACGTGTTACTCTCTGCCCACAGGCCAATCCACCTTCCTTTACGTGTTCTTGTTACCATGGGAACGTTCAGTGTGTCAAGTAACATCACGATTGAGTCTAATGTCTCTTTGCTGAGGTAGGTTCAATAAACACTGACTGTGCACTGTATTAGCGCCAAAACGTGTTACCTACAACACAGGGGCTTGAGCAGTGATGGTTTGATTTTGAAGAAAAGTACTCAGCAAATATCAGCAAACACTGAGGAAGTGAGAATGACTAACGATGAAGAGAATAGCGTCTTGCAGGCGTTCAGTTAATTGGGGTGCAGCTCGGCCGAAAAACGGTGAGAGTAAAGAAAGAGGGGCTTAATGCGAGGAGTGAAGGAACGTGTTCTTTGACTTTCTGGTATCGCATTCTTTCCCCTATTCTTTCTCGCCCTTTTTGCTCTGTGCCCCAATTTGCCTGCAAGAGGCTATGATGAGAATGAAAGTAGATTGCATTATGGAGAACTTGAGCCGGAATGGAAGGCAATATTTAGTTTTCCAGAGTGGCTCGGATTTCTTAGTGGGACTTCGCTTCAAGAATGCCAATTACTAGCACTTTCCTTTTACAATTAAAGCCACAACATCTTGTGCGGCTGGTCTTTTCCTATAATTATGACAATAACACTCGGAACGTGTCACCCGGCCACTCTGAGTGGCTGCCCGAATCATGTTGCCAAACACCGAGTTTCTTTCTTTCTTTCTTTTTTCTTTTTTGTTTTTGTTTTGTTTTTGCTTTTGTTTGTTTGTTTTTTTTTTTTGCAAACCGATGGATGCTTTACAGCTGGTTTAGTTTTAGGTGAATTGCTTCAAACATTTTTAGTTATTTCACTGACGAAGTTTCTTCTAAACTGATTTGTTTGGTTGGTTCTTTGCCAGATTTATCATCGATGATGCGGCGTTGTATCTCTCGGACAAATGCAGTGGTTCTGCAAATATCAGAAGTAAGTTCTATTAGCTGGTTCAACTCAATTATTTTCATTCGTGATAACTGATTCAAGTGTTGATGTCTTTCCAGATTATGTATGTGTTTTAGATCTTGGGATGTTTGAGCTGTCCCTTTTCACGTGTGACGGCAGTGAACAGGTAAGAACACCAAAACAGAAATCCTTTGACGTTTTTCATGTAAATTAGTCCACTGAAGAAATAGTACACAGTGAGAATCTTCTTGTGTTCATGAGGGACGAGTGACGATGGCCCAACTTCTATATATTAAAACTAGAAGTAATCAAAGATTATTATGAGAAAGCGTCCGACGCCGTCACTTAAATATATATAAATGATTTCACTGGCTGACTTTTAACCTCTGTCTATTGCTAAAATCAACGTTTTTCATCGACAACCGGGGTTTTTATAGAGACAGATTTATCATAGTGTCAAAGTCCTCCATTTGTTGACACGTTGCGTGACAGCGCAAGTTTCCGTAGACTCACAAGTTTAATAGAACGAAAATATTTACGTTTATAGCCTTCAAATTTCGTGCTAAATATTCTCACATTAACTGGTCATGTTTGAACGTAAAAGCTAATTTGTAAAAGTAAATTTTACACTTCAATTGCATTTTGCACTTGCAATTCCATCAGATTTCGATAAATGCCACCGTCGAGGCGTTTAAATTCACCTAAATCCAACGCTGAGAGCACAATTGAATACTTACAGCTTCCAAATTACAGTATAAATGTCCACAAAAAACCGCACTTGAACGAAACAAAGACCCGCACTCGAAAGAAATGTACAGCACATGGTTTGGCGATGATGTCATTCGTTTCGCCCCTGCTGCGGGGCGGCCAAATCGGTGTCGCAACTTCGGACGAAGGTCCACTGTCCCATGAAACTCGACTCAAGTCTGCATTAGGATTGCGTTCTACGAACGCAAAAAAAGATTCTAACCTGTCATTGAGGCGTTCAGCCAATCTTTTTTGTGTGTGTGTCAAATTTTTTTTAAAGGGAATATCAAGGCAGAGGAATCTTAGAAAAAAAACTCTACTTTTAGTCGGAGTCTTGTAAGAATTTGGATAGATCAAATCTAAGCTATTGACTTTTCTAGGACTAAACGAGATGTTATTATCAAAGAAAAGTAGGTTTTGGAAGACTTTTGAAGAATGCAAGGACCGAACTAGGTCTAAACGCGAATTTCAATCACGAACCTGCAGGTTACAAGACCAATTTTAAGTAACAAAGAAATTCTAGAGTTGCAAAATGGACCAACTGTTACACTTTTTGCCTCCGTCAATCATAATTCAAATGACTACTGGGTGTAGACCGGAGTGCAAGATCTCAGTTATGTTGGTACGTCTAGTTTGTACTTTAACATAGGAATTCAAATTAATCTCGTCTACCTATGCATATCAGCAATCTTTTTGGGTTCCTTGAACTTCTTTAGTTGGTTCAGAGTTGGCATGTTTTTGTAAATTGACGTTATAGCTATTTCGTAAGATAGCGGTGTACTTTCTTTACAGAAGTATTGAAGAAATTGTTTTATTGAGGTTTTGAAGTAACAGAGTGCTTGGCCTTGAAATCACATCATCCAAACTTTTCAATAGTGCCGTTTGTTATTTTGTTCAGGGTCATCCCCAGGTGGAACTGCGCATGTCTAACAACACTGTCAATGTGAGGACGTGTTCGGACTCGTGCTCCGCTCTGCTGCAGCTGATTCAGTACATTGCGGCAGACGGGGATCTAGTGCCTAGCTACGAACCGGAAGAACCAGCTGCCACAAAAGCACCCTCGGTGAGTAAAGTAACTCACAGTTCAACTGTTTAGTGCATATGAGATCGAGGAACTGGAGACAGTACAATTAACTTTTTAGCAGAGCTAACATTACTTTGGTATTTAAATGAAGGTAATTGACTTTCTAGAGAAAATGTTTACTACGTCTGGGAAGTACCATTGATATTTTCCGTTTCCTTTGAGTGTAAGATTGTGAGGTCCTACAGCCGAGACAACATCTAGGGAGCTTGGGTCGAGTCTTGGAAGTTAAAAGAGTATTTCTAACCAGTTTTCCTCAATACTTCCTCCAAAAAAAGCGATTTTGTTGAACTTTCTAGAGTAATTATGAAATACGAAAAGTGCAAACATGGCAGGCAGATCAGTACGGGCAGAAAATTCAACAGATTTGACGTGAATTTGCTGAAAGAGCCAAATACATTGTGCTTATCTTAAGCAAAGCAGCATCACGAAGAGTAGTGCTCAAGAAATTCGTTAATTTGGCAACACAGAATCTGTTCATAATGATAAGTAGAATGTTGACTTGGCTGAAATTGACTGAGAAATGAAGAAGTGGATACAAGTAGAATTACTTCAAAAGAAATATTCCTGAGCCCCCAATGGGAGTCATGATCAACCCACAGCGTTTCAGAGACCGGTTGGAAGCTGCGACTATTGAGCTTTGTGAGACTCGTAGGTTCTGATATAACATTTCTCACTTTATTTCTTTGGTTTGGCAGTTAACAGACCTTGTTACACTACTCGAGTCTGTCATAGTCTAGTTTTGGCTGGTCTCTCTCACGCAACGCTACGCTGTCGGCAGAGAGGGACCCACTCCCGTAACGTCGCGTGAATGAGAGAGGGCCAGTACTGGCTGGAGTCTGCCATAGCATCCAAACGGGGTCTGGAAGAGTTTGAGGGTTGAGTCCTGTTGAAGGCTTAGAAACGATATATTTTGAGTCGTTAGATTTGCGTGCCCCTCATTTATTTCAAACAATCTGTTCTACTTCACCCCTACTTCCTAAAGTTTACCTTAGTGACTTAGTGTTAATTTGTTATGAATGTGGGATATATCGATTCTCTTTCATTTTGTCCCTTGTGTACGGTTTAGACTCCTAGCCGCTGTCCAGCTGATCCACCGCTCAAGCAGGGGTCCGTAGATGAGGGTGAGCTGAGTAGTATCATGACAGAGGCCATGGTAGATACGCACTCTATGGAAGGGCCCTCTCACGATAAGGTACTATGTGCTGTTAGGCTGAGCGATTTCTTGTGCAATTTACAGTGCAACAAGCCTTTGCGAAGTAAATTGCAAGGTAAATTTACACACGGGAACAGGTGTCTTCATTATTATGAAAACTGAAGCCACTTTCTTTCTGTTTCTCATCTCCATAATTTTCGTTTCGAGACGAGTTGCATAGAAGAATAGCTACAAGCGTAATGTCCTCTTCAGTTTCGCGCTCTCCGTTACGACGTTTCTTCACGTCCATTGCAAAGATTAACGTTGTTTTAATAAATCACAGAACGTCAGAGGAGATTTGAACCCTCAACTGTCCAGATCACCGAGAAGAGATCTGTTCCTGTTCCCTGACGATGAGTTGGCTAGTCCAGTAGAGGAGCATTTCCCCCCTGAAGATACAGGCGTGGAGTTGGCAAATCCGGGGGAGTCTGACGAAGAGGACAGTGATGACGATTTTTGTATCCTGGAACATCCCGATAAAGAACCCGAGGGTTTGAGCCATGAAGTAATCATCAAATGCCTCACAGATGAACAAGTCAACATTGTCGAGAATCATTTTACCGTTCCAGTAAGTAGTTATAAAGTTGGTACAGTAATCTTAAACCTCTTATACTTCTTCCCTCTCTATTCTCTATTTTCCCATTCCCCGTAACTCACTCTTTTTGCCCCCCCCCCCCCCCCCCCCCCCCCCCCAAAAAAACCCCTTTT
>Ga0126338_10000100_pt1 | contig 31021 bp, 26 predicted proteins | sample OrbCmetagenome_2_FD_92529 | JGI IMG/M metagenome (GOLD analysis project Ga0126338, IMG submission 92529) | Coral microbial communities from Petempiche,Puerto Morelos, Mexico - Orbicella C C metagenome | ecosystem: Host-associated > Invertebrates > Cnidaria > Coral | place: Petempiche,Puerto... | reverse complement strand
TATGCCAAAAAAGCAAAGATTCTTGCACCGTTGATAAACCTCCACGTACAACAATTGATCTTGTAGATCCTTGTCGTTGCAGTAATTCTTAACTCTATCACCAGCGGTCTTACTTGCTTCAACAGTGATATTCAATGCTTGGAGGGCTTACGGTACTTTGCTAAACGAAACGAAACGGTACTTTGCGAAACGAAAATATTGTAAAAATATTGAATGGGGCAAATAAACATTGATTGCAAAACAGGTATAAGTCAGAAACCATGCAGACCTATGACCTATAAAAATTTGCCATAGCACGATCTAACGGCTCAACTCCACTTAAAATTCCTCCTTGTTACACAACATGAAGTGCCCTTCATGAACATGAGTGAAGCGACAAGAAAGGTCAAGTGACCGAACAGAGAACGGCAAATCTACAAATGTCACGAACCGTAGAAGTCGTGTAGGCTAGTCAACCCCATTTTACATTTTTATTTTAAGCATGAAGCATGAATAGCGCATTTTCTTTGAAGTGCTGAAATTATCTTCACAGAATTCAACATTCATAGTCCAGCGGGTCCCCTCCTTGGCTGAAGGTCTGGATCCGCCACTGGCGTTTGACCTTGTATCGTATACACTATATTGTATATCGTATATCACGCTACAAGGTAACACAACTTTTGGTGAGTGTGCTTGCTTGAAAGGTCTCTCCTGTTCCAAACCGCAATCGCACTCTTAAAGCCAACAAAAAACGCAAATTTCCCAGCTAAAATGCCACACTGACTGTTATATTCTATGTAGAGATCTGCGGAAGGATAACTTCATGCTTAAATTAGAAATGACTCTTCATTTCCTGTCAGGCATCACATTTATCCGTCACGCAAACCTGAATTATACCTCACTTGTTGACTTATACCTGTTTTGCCTTTCCACCTAGCTCATTAAAATTAAATGCAAACTTCGCACCAAACTCAGACCCAAATTTTAATTTAAGCATAGCGAAGTAAAGCCAATAGCCAGTAGCAGAAAACTACGGCGAAAATATTGTGAAGCCATGTGAAGTGTTTGTTTCTTATGTGAACTCGTAATAGTCTCAACACCACATCGTCTCTCATCGTCTCTGTCTTTCACTGCCTATGTTTCGCAAAGTACCATTTCGCAAAGTACCATTTCGCAAAGCACCATTTTGCAAAGTACCATTTCGCAAAGTACCGTTTCGTTTCATTTCGCAAAGTACCATAAGCCTACTTGGAGGCCATCATGCATATTTTTAATGGCGTCCTTTGACTTCGCCTGATCTTGTTCGAGCATTTCCACTCTGCCCTGTACCTTACACAGTTTCTCTTCTAGGCTAACAACCCCAGCGTTAATTGACTCAAGTTTTGAATTTACTGCTTCAAGACTTGAAAGAATAAGGTCAACTTTTGCACCAAGGTCGTGAGTCATTTCTATGTGCTGCGGAATTTTGTTCGCTGAAGACGACGCTAAGTAAATGTTCAAAGGCTTACCTCTGGCCCTTTTTTCTTCCGGAGACCTCAATTCATTGTTGGAGGTACTTGAATTGCTTCCACACTTTTTCCTTTTAAGATTTAAAGTAGCATTTGCCATAAAGCGTTAAAAAACTATTGAAATTGCGGAGAGCTTCAGAAACACGACTATCCGCCTAGCATGCCTCGACCCAGTCCCAATACATCTTGAGACAAACGATAATACACTTTATTATTACCTTGCTTATGTCCAGAGAAAGCTGATGCAAAAAAACTGATGAAGGCTTAAGAGTTAGCCAAAACGTCTTGCTAAAATATACAAGTCAGTGACAAAAAACGGCACTTTTATCGATTATATTATCTCCTGACCACATTTACTCAATTTTTAAAGCTGATATCACTTTGTTTGTTACAGTCTTAAAGCTTGCAAGTTCAAATGGTCTGTTTGCCAACCTGTTTTCATTGAACAAGAAATGCTACTCGTGGTAGTACTCGCAGTGTAGCCACAATGAACCCATACCCTGTGTGACCTTGTGATTTTAACGTCGAAGGTTCAAAGCTATTATCAAACTATTCAGGCCAGTCTCTTACAGCAGGAGTATGGTATAAGCTTAAATAAGAGCATCTCATTTCAGCTCAGTTTGCGTAAGAATCCTTTGGCTCGTGGCAGCGGTGTCTCTCTCTTTTGCACTTGTAATCTGAACGTCCCAGCACTTTTCCTTCCCTAATCCCATTTCTTTGCACTTCCAACATGTTTCTCTTGTACCTTTTAGTGCACAGAAGATGACGTTTTAACTACATCTCTAATGTCACTGGGAGGCGCGGTGGCCTCATGGTTAGTGCGCTCGTCTCGTGCGCGACTTTACCTAATGTCACTAAAAATGTGCAGTATGTCACTGGATGTGCCTTGCATCTTAACTGTTAGCCCCTTAACAATCGCTAAAACTCCCTGGCAGACTGTTAAGGTAACAAGGAAGTCAAAATTAGCAATAGCATGGTAAAGGCTAACTGCTTTCTTAGTTGAATCTGCATTCCAACTTCTTTCTGCATTTGCTTTGATGGTTTCCAGTGTTGCAACGATGGCTTCATAAAGCTCCAGGAAGACCTCCAAACCATCTATACACTGAATCCAGCGGGTCTTACGAACATCAAGGAGCTTGTGATGGCGGGATTTAGGACAGATGTCTGTCACTTTCTGGACAAGGAGAGCTTCTTTCTTCAGAGAGTACTCAAAGGATCTATTTACCTCTCCAATGGTATCAAACATATTTTGAACATTCTGCATCTTGCACGCACTCACAACAGAGAGGTTTAGGTGGTGAGCCATACAATGAGTGTAGATAACCTTTGGATATTGCCCTCTGACAATGGCTGCTGCACCATTACAAGATCCTGACATGTTGCCTGCACCGTCATAACACTGTCCCTTGCAGTAATCCATAGACAAACCAAGTTCTTGAACAGCCTTCATTATGAGAGTGGCTATAGCTTGACCAGTGACACTGTCTTCATACTCCTAGAACCCAACAAATTCTTCTCTGACATTTCTGTCTTTGTCGACAAACCTTAGAACGAGTGGTAGTTGTTCCTTGTTACTGCTGTCACTTGCCTCATCTGCCAGTAGGGAAAATGCACCTGCCTCATTGATCCCTGCAACGATCTTGTCTTGGATGTAAGTGCCTAACACTTCTAAGATTTCATTTTGGATTGTCTTAGAGTGGTATGTTGCATTTCTTGGGCCGTTGGCAAAATGATTTGCTAGAACTTTATCGCCAGCTTCCACTCTGAAATTCAGCAGTGCTTGAAAGTTTCCTGGGTTGCCTGAAGCTTCGTCTATGCGTGACGAGTCATCGTGGTGGCCTTGTAATGCTATGTTCTGTTTACCACAAAGCACAACAGTTTTTATGATAGATTGTAACTTCTGTCTCTTAAGTTTGACGGTGTTACGATAAATATCAATGAGCTGCTGTGAGATAGAGGGCATTTTCCCTTTCTGTAACCGAACGAAATCTTCAGCAAAACCAACTGCTGCCTTGTGAAATTCAGAATTAAGCTGGTGTTCCTTGAACTTCTTGCTTGTGGATACCCAGTTCTTTAAAGGACTCTTATATAGTCTGTCAAGGCAGTCACTGTTCTTTCCTGTCAGGTGTCCAAACAAAACACAAAAGCAGCAAAATGCTCCATCCCGAGACGCAGAGTAGACCAGCCACGGAAACTGAGTAAGCCACTCAAAACAAAATGCTCTGTTCTTTCCATAAAAATGGGTTTTAGGGAAATTGTAGCTTCTAGATGGTGTCCAAGAATTTTTTAGAAGTGCTAGCTTTCGGCCATCAGATAGTGATTGTGCTATGTTATAGTACAATCCCAAATCGTTCACGTGTTTGGTAAAATTCTCCAACGGTATGCTGCTATCAGTATCCATTGTAGTGGCTGAAAGAAATAGACCAAGAGGCTTTTACAATTTATGCCAAGTTGACTAAGTGATTTAATCATTTAAATATTGCACTTGACAAATCGGTTTCATAATAACATTCAAACATATAACAATAATATTATTTAGTGCAATTTTTTAATACATGTAAAATAACTCAATTATGGAATTACAAAGCAGCTTACAACGTCTTTTAATAACTCTTCTAGTATATAAATAAGGAAACATCACATTCTGACGCCAGAAGACGGCATTCGTCATCTCTTTCATCGGTGCCGTGAGACATTTCCATGAGTTGTAGATTTTTGCACCTATCCACAATAAATCTAACATCAATTGGTGACAGAGGTATTCCTTTTACACAACATAGGCATGCAAGGCATGCAAGAGTTTTTTTTTTGTGAAGTCTCAGAGATAGGAGCATTCATGGAGCTGTTTACAGTAGTGATTTGGTTAATTTGACAAGTGTTTTTTGGTTGCGATGTACAGCAAGAAAGAAACTGGGAATTTATGATGTCCATACAATGTTACATCGATAATGGTAAGATAGCTAAATAGTAAGCCATAAAATGTTTGACTGAACAAACTACAGTAATCTGACAGGTCTCCAGATTAATGTAGATACCTTATTTTTTTTCTTTGATCCCGGAGTTCTTTGATAAAACCCACACTGTGATTGGTGTGACACGTGCACATGCATAACTCCCTCACTCGCCAATCACATAGCCCTTCCAATCCCCAAGAGGAATTTTTGCTCAAACATGCTCAAGTTAGGAGACCTTTTCGCATTTTATACGAGTCGTAAGTTTACCCTTTTTACACAAGAACACTACTTCACCAAAAATAAAAAGAAAGAGAAAAAAACCTCTCTGACACATTGAATGTCTGATTTAATTAAATTGCACTTTAACTTGGTGTCATGCAGTCTTCAAAGAATATTTGAGTAGTTTTGATACTCTTTACCTTTAAAAATATCGGACTGAAAAGAACGTCATAAAATGCCCATCAAATAAAAATAACCTGCTACTGCAGAGACTTAAAAACCGTCCAGAAATGAAAGCTTTTTTTGTTCAATATCCTGGGAACAATAGCCCGATAACTTGTCAGCTCTAACTGAATTTACTCCCATATAAAAAACAGAAGTGTTAAGTTACCATAGAAAAATGCGAAAAAGCCCTGGAGTGTGAAACAATGTTCAGAAACTGAGCTTTGGTCAAATGACAAACGTTCCATTTATCACAAGGTAGACTATGCCAGAGACCATCTGTCTGTGAAATGTTCCAACATCTCTTTGAAACCTTGCTTAAAGTTCCGACAATTTCCTTCAGGCTAAAATGCCTAAAAACTGCTGCAAGCAGTTCATCCGGTATGTAATAAACTGGTTTGTTTAACAAACAGGTTTAAGGTGTAGGAAACAACTGAAGAAGTAATGTTGACTTGCTCAAAGCATTTTTAAATCTGGGTGTAATCATACAGGAACGTGGTTGATATATTCAATTATCATAGAGTATGATATTACATGTCAATCAAACATATATCGGATATTGGTATTATTATTACATCTCCCTTTTTGAAAATAAAAGCATAACACTTAGCGAGATTAGATAACTGTGTCACGATCAAGCTAGACAAAAGTAACGACACTTCTGGTAGAAAAGAAGCGGTACACAATGTAGTGCCCAGTGTTCAGACATTCATGACATAGTCCTTGAATTTGGTGGGAAGAGCTCTGGTTCTGGTGGAAGTACGTCGAGGAGGGGATGTTGGAGACTCATCAGCAGGTACTATGGCGGGAGGCTGGTTTTCCATTGTGGGAGGTTCAATGTTTTGAGGAGTCTCCGTGGTGTGGTTGATGTCGTTGTCCAGCGGTGGTGATATTACTGGATGGAGTTCTCCAGTCTGCAGCAGGTCCATACGGTTGCGGTGGTACTGTTGTCCGGTGGTGGTTGTGACTATGTAAGATCGTGGTTATGCTGCTTTCTCGTTAACTATAACAGGCATCCAGGTTTTTCCTTGGCGCAAACGGACAACTTCCTGTGATTTCAGAGGTGTCAAGGGTCTTGTCCCTTGGTGTTAGTAGTACACTTGCTGCTGCTGGCAGGCTTGCAGTTGGTGTTACACCTCAGTAGCTACCTTTGGTTTCAGGAGCTCTTGTGCTACTGGGATGATAGTTCTGGTGGAACAACTCATGAGAAACTGGGATGGGGACATCGTTCCTGTCACTGGTGTGTTTCTGTACTCTAACAGGCCAATGTATGGGTCACTTGTCTTGTTAAGGATTCTCTTGACTGTCTGTACAGCTTTCTCACTGAGGCCATTCGCTTGGGGATAGGTGGGACTTGAGGTGGTCAGTTTGAATCCCCAGTTGTTTGCAAATTGTTTGAACTCTTTACTGTTGTATGGCATGTTATCTGAAATCAGCTCTTCAGGGATTCCATACCTAGCAAAGATTGACTTCATGTGTGTGACAATGGTTCCTGCAGTTTTGTCACGCATTAGGCTCATCTCGATGAACTTGGAGTAATAGTCGACAACAACTAGGTACGGTTTTCCTTTGTGTTCAAATACATCAGATCCGAGCTTTTGCCATGGAAGGTCTGGTATGGCGTGTGGAATCATCCATTCCTTCTGATTCTTGTGTCTGTGTGTCAGGCAGGTCTTGCTCGTGGCATCGGTGTTGTGGATGTCGCATGACATCCCAGGCCAATAAACGATGGCTCTTGCACAAGCTTTGCATTTTTCAATTCCAAGATGGCTTTCATGGATCAGGTCAAGAACGTCGCTCTGCATGGCTTTTGGAATGATCAGCTGTCTTTCTTTGAACAGAAGACCATCAGCTTCACCCAACTCATTTCTGATATTCCAGTATGGTGCGAGAATAGGTTTCAAAACCTTTCTGTGCGTTGGGAAACCTTCTGCTATCTGCTTTGTCAGCATTTGTTGGGCTTCATCTCTGGTGGTTTCATCCCATAACTGTGTCAACTTTTTTGGGCTGGCTGGGATTTCTTGGATGAAGCTGTGGACCATGACTTAGATATCATCACTGAGGTCTTGTAGATCCTCAACAGTTTCATTCAAATATGCTCTTGACAGTGTGTGCAATAAACATTAGCTTTCCAGGTGCAAAATGTACTGTGAGATTGTATCTTTGCAACCTGATCAATAATCGCTGAATTCTTGGAGGTGCCTGAGATAATGGCTTTGTCATTATCGCCTCAAGTGGTTTGTGGTCGCTTTGCACAACAATGTCGTTTCCATAGACAAATTGATGAAATCGTAAGCACGCGAATGCGATCGCCAACCGTTTTTTCTCTATTTGAGCATAGTTTTGTTTAGCAGTTGTTAGCGATCTCGATGCGTAAATGACAGGGTGTCCTTCTTGGAGGAGACAACTGCCAATTCCACTTTGTGAGGCATTGGTTTGAATCGTGATTAGCTTGTCAGGGTTGAAATATTGTAGAACAGGGCTGTTTGTGAGTGTGTGTTTCAGCTTATCGTCGCGGATCTGTGTTCATTGTACCACACCCATTGCGTGTTCTTTTTCAGCAGTGCACGAAGAGGGGCCGTGATTTCCGACATGTTTGGAATGTATTGTGATAGGTAATTGACCATGCCAAGTAGGCGTTGCAAATCTTGTTTGCTTTGTGGTTCCGGCATGTCCATGATTGCCTTTATCTTCTCAGGATCTGGCTTGAATCCATCGGTGGTCACAATATCGCCTAGATACTTGACTTGATTGACGCGTAGCTGAACTTTGCTGCGGTTAAACTTGATATTTTGCGATCTTGCGCTTTCCAGTACTTGCTTCAAGGCACTGTCATGTCCTGCAGTGTCTTTACCAGCAATGATGATGGCATCATGAACTGCAAGAACTCTGGGAATATTGCTGAAGTTGTCATCCACCATTCGTTGGGCGACGTCACTGGCTACACAAATTCCGAATGGCATTCTGTTGAATTTGTACCATCTAAAGGGGGTGTTGGAGGTGCAAAGATAGGACGATTCTTCGTCCAGCTTTTTGTGCCAGTAACAGTTGCTCCTGATGACCGAGAAAATTCGCTTTCCATTTAGTTTGCTGGATATTGTTTCAGCTGATGGTGGTTTGTAATGTTCTCTTTTGATCGATTTGTTTAGATCTTTTGGATCTAAAAAAAGTCTCAGTGAGCCATCCTTTTTCTCCACAATCACTAGGCTATTGACCCAGTCAGTTGCTTTGTTGACTTTACTAATGACATCCATTTGTGTCATCTCTTCGAGTGTTTGCTCGAGTTTCGTAATAAGGTTCAATGGAATCTTTCTTGGCGGGTGTATTGTGGGTTTTGCGTCATCGCGTAGCTCGATGTGAAATTTCCCATCCACTAAACTGAGTCCGATAAAGACGTCTTGATATTCGTCGAGGATGTCAGTTTCTTGTAGCGTTTACTTCACTCACATGGTTGTTAATGCTTATCAGTCCTAATTCTTGGCATGTTTGTAGACCAATTAAGGGCTGGGCCTTTCCAACAGCAACAATAAAGAATTTAGTATCAATGGCTGTACCATTTTGCTTGATTTTCATGGTGCACGTTCCTTTAATAGGCACGCGTATACCACCATAAGCCGTCAACTTGACTCTGGTTGACTGTAGGCTGGGCTTTTTCGTCAGCTTTTCAAAAGCATGTTCCGGAATGACACGGCACTGTGCACCCGTGTCAACTTTAAAACAGATGTCTTCATCAGTCACGTTCGTGAACAGTTCGTTCTGGTCATTTTGCAAAGAACCTAGTTCTCCGAGGAAGAGATCTTCGTCTGTGTCGGTGTCCGGCTGCTGCTCGACCTCGTGGAGTTTTCGGTTGCCAGAATTTGGGTTTTTGGTAAGGCACATGTGGGCAAAATAATTTTTGCCCTGACATTTTTTGCATGTTTGACCATATGCTTTGCACTCTCTTGGCTTGTGACGGAAACCACAGCGACCATGTCTTTACTTTGTTTTGGGTCTGTTTTCGGGGGCGGATCTCTTGGCTGTTTTGGAGGCAGATCTCTTGGCTGTTTCAGCTTCTTGTTCTTGCTGTTGACGTTTACAGCTGCCGCTTCTATAGCTGTGTTTGTTAGCACTTCGGTTTGAGTCTTACTTGTTTCTGCAGCTCGTACATCGTTGATGGCAACTTCAAGGGTGAGCTCATTGTTACGTAGGAGTCGCTGCCTTATGTTCTAACAACAACAAGCTTTATTACCAAATAGAAAAAAAGTTAAACTTTACAATATAATGTATATTGTTATCTATTCTGCACACAATCCTGTCTCTAATAAGACTGTCGTGAAGGGTGCCAAACTCGCAGGTCTTGGCTTTTGTTCGAAGGTCTGTTACAAAGACGTTGATTGGTCTGCCATTTTGTGTACAAGAAAAGAACTGATAGCGTTCGTACGTTACGTTCTTTTTTGACGAACAGTAGGCCTCAAATTTTGGGATAACATTCTATTTTGTTCTCCTCGCTTTCTGCGAAGGTGAAAGTGTCATACACTTCAAGCGCTTCTTCTCCTATGGTGTGTAGAAGGACTGCGCATTGCGTTTCTTCATCTTTGGCGTCTACTCCGCTAGCTTTGGCGTATAGCGCCCATCTTTGTTTTCACTTTTGCCAGTTTAAGGCAACGTTCCCTTCCATTCGTAAAGGTCCGATAGGCTTCACGTGTTCCATGATTGGCCACTTCTGACACCATGTAATAAACTGGTTTGGTTAACAAACGGGTTTAAGGTGTAGGAAACAACTGAAGAAGTAATGTTGACTAGCTCAAAGCATTTTTTAATCTGGGTGTAATCATACAGGAACATGGTTGATATGTTCAATTATCATAGAGTATGAAATTACATGTCAATCAAACATATATTGGATATCGGTATTATTATTACACGGTAGGGCTGTACAAATCAGAAAGTAAAATCTTGATCATGTTTTTACTCTTTGTTTTCCCGCAAATTGTTGTACAATTATGAGGACACATTGTATATGTATAATATTAACAATAATTCTTACTGGTCAGTCAGACTAGTGCGCGAGCTATTTTAAAAACTACATAAGCCGAGACCTATTTGGGTATCATAACAACCAGGTTGCCCTGACGTTATTACTTTTGGCACCAAAGCTCGAGTGAGCTGGAAACAAAAATTAAAAGTTCCCAGCAGGAATAATCAAATTGTTTTCATAATAAGCTTTTCTTCTTGCTAAATCTAAAAACAAAATCAATGTGAAAACAGGGGGTGATTTATATCAACGAATTCTTGCACAAATTTAATGAAAGCTACATAGGTCTACATATGTGTAAGCTTCAATATACATCTAATATTCTTTGGTTCGATTTTACCTTCAATCTCTGGTGAAGTTTGACTTTCCTCAGAAGACCTCGGTCGCTTGGCAGCAGGACTGTCATTACTCACGCCCTCTACAAAAAAGACAATTTTCCATAACTATCACTTCAAAAGCTGAGTATTATATTTTGAATTGTGTAGTCAGTGGGCCAAGAAATCTTAGGTCATCTTAGAAATGTGTTATACCCTCCAGTCCCGACAATCAATCTGCATTTTCTCTTTCTCCATCTTCATTGCTAGAAAGAGTTTCCACTGCAAATATAAATCATTTGTTCAAGTATTAGCGAGAGGACAAATTTCAGCCCAGACAAACACATCTGGGTATCACATCAGCCAGGCGTGTGCAGACCGAACAAAAATAACTTTTCAGTAAAATTAATTTGTCCACTCTCTACCATTATTAACAAAGACCCAAACTAACCTTTTTTCCTAAAATAGTCAGTAATTTGTGACATCTTGACGTTGTTATGTATTCCACACTCTTGTTGAAGTCATTGTCCAGAGACGTTGAGTGATCATACAGGCTACCCAAGTAGCAGAATTGCACAAATTGCCTGGGGAAATGTAATTTTGATCTAGATGCCCACGGCGATGATGTGATGGCGTGACCACCGTCAGGAGACTTGTGATTTCCCGGCTGTAAAATTTTGCCGCCAGAATGTGTCTATGACTCTTGTCTATTTCCGGTAATAGGCAAAAAAGAATAAATAAAAAATAAATGTCAAAACTATTTTCAAGATTCAACTTGCAGTTTACTTTTATTAAAAATATATCCATATCTATTGATTTTTTTTTATTATGAAAATTCTGACGGATTTCCGTAAAACGGTGAAAACCGGTATGGATCTGCGCCTGAGTGGGCGGGTGACAAGGGTGATTAGCAACGAGCGTGATCGCTACGCCAGTCATTGACCATAAATGGGTACCGCTCATTTTGACTGACTGGAATGTTTCTCATAAAATCGGTCATAAAATCAGTCTCTCAATAAATTAAACTGAAAACAACAGATTCCCTGGTCTTACTTTGCTTTTATCACAAGAAATATGGGCCAAACCACAGCAACAAAATCTTTCTCCACTCACAAGACAGCAGAAAAGAACCATATTTCAAAATCGCCCTAAGATAAAATGGACAATCGTGGACAAAGTGTTGACACATTTGAGCAAAACAAACGCTTTCTATCAGCATCCTTCCGTAATTGAAAAAAGACACCTTTTTTTGTCAATAGCCAAACCCCCCTCTCCCCCTTTTCAATGTTGAAATACGCTCTGTGGACACTGTCATGTGGTTGCAGCATTGAAAAGGGGAGAGGGGGTCGAAATGTGAAAATTGGAGACTGAAAAACTCAGGCGTTCAACAAAACAGGTCTTTTTTGGGGAGTGTCTCAACTGCTTTTGTCCATGATTGTCTGAATTATATTTTACACGGTGTGAAGCTTTCTCAGCATCGTCACTGTTCCGTCTACTCAGTAGTACTTAGCATCATTGTTAGCAAACTATAAATCCTGTCACGCACCAGTAGAGTGCAGTTATTACGTCACACAGGGTAATTATTGGTGAGAATTATTTCACAAAATGGTGTTCGAGGAACCATTGATGCAGAAAGGTTAAATATGATTTGTTTTTTAGGTAATTCAGGGCGCAAAGGTCATTGTGAGAAAATACAATGTTTCCCATGCATCTCTTTAACGTATCCGTAAAAAGATAAAATCAAGTTCAAGAAGGGCTAAATTCGACATATACCCTGAATTTTTTATACTTGTTCCCAGTCTTTTCTTGGCTTACCTGTTAACACCTTCATTGCCCCTGTGAACGTCATCATAACAAGCCAAAGGCAATGTTAACACAAGCAGAAAAAACAGGTATTGCTGCTGGGAACAATGAAATAAAAAGAAAAGAAACTGTCTTTTTATACTTCGAGTGAGGTTGCATGACTGTAAACCTGTTACTCTATACGCTCAATTTCAGTAGTGGAACTTTTTATCTGAACAAAAAAATTGGCATTTTGGTGACATTTTCAAACTTACTCTCATGGTTTACATTGTTTCGGAGTGTAATTCTGGACAGTTCACATGAACAAGACATTACATTTCAATGGTTCACAACGGTTCACATCCCCAATTAAAGAACATAATAGATACTCTTTATTTGAGTTATGTGAACCACTGTGAACCATTGTAAACTGTTGTGAATCATTGCAAAGCCACCTCAGGGCATATATTCTGCTAACAACCTGCGGAAAATCTGGTTTTTATGGGTGGCAACTGTTCCCGAGAACTGTCGCATTGTCAGCGATAGCTTGTGTCGTGCGAGACTTCTCCTGCTGAGTTCAATTACTGAGTTTGTTATCAGCAAAATCACTCAGATAAATTGTGCAAATCAAAATCTACACAGACATAAATTTGGGTCTTTACTTTGCTGTGTTACCCTACAAACACGATTAGTCGTTTTCTAACATGTGTGGACTCAATTTGTGCTTAGCGAGACCACTAAATATTGCAGCGTACTAAAGTGGCCACTAATGCACGGAGACTGGAAACAAGTCTGCAGAAAACTATTCTGCACTGCTCTTAAGCCTCCAAATTACAACTAGACGATTTTTAGTGCAATGTTTATGGTATTTCAGTATTTTCAACACATATATAGTACAATTTCTATTTTTGCTGAAAGGCAATTTCAGACAATCATGGACAAAAGTGTTGACACATTTTAGCAAAACAAAAGCTTTCTATCGGCGTCCTTCTGTAATCAAAAAAACATTTTTTGTCGATAGCCAAACCCCCCTCTCCTCTACAAAGTTGAAATACGCTCCATTGACACTGTTGCGTGGTTACAACATTAAAAAGGGGAGTGGGGGTCAAAATGTGAAAATTGGAGATTGAAAAACTCAAGCGTTCAACAAAACAGGTCTTTTTAGGGGAGTGTCTCAACTGCTTTTGTCTATGATTGTAGATTTAGCCAAGCCTAAAAGTGGAGCTCCAGAATTTTGATTTGAGTTTTGTAACTTTACGTTGAGGTTTTCTGTTTATACTGTTCAGCCTTCTGTTTTGAGTTGGCGTAATGTCAAACTACACAAAGCAAAAGCAGTGGTTAACTTTTAATCCTGGGTTAGTTCTGAACAACCCAGCGCTGATTACAACAAGTTAACTTGGCATGAGCCTGTGATCCAATCGAAAACCAACATTTGGTCAGTGGTAAACTTAAAAAAAAAACGTGACCTCAATGAGCTCTAAACTTGAGCCTGCAATATGGTCATGTGATACTGGTCAGTGGATACCTTGTTTTGACAGGTGTCAATTGACCATAGCATGGATGGCCAGGTCTAATATCTAACAGTGGAGCTCCAGTGACTGAAAGGCCGCCAAGCAGAACCCCATACTCATAGAAACCCGAGTATTGCTCGTGGGCCCATTCACCATTCACCAATGGCTACGACAATGACAATGACGTCACGTAACATGGCAGACATACCTCTGCTAATAGGACATGGGGCCCTAAGCATACACCTTTAATATTGGACATCCATTATTTTTATGGTCAACTGACACCTGTCAAAAGAAGGTATCTGCTGACCAGTATCACGTGACTATATTGCAAGTTCAAGTTTTGAGCTCATCAAGATCACGTGCTTGTTTGAAGTTAACAGCTGACCAAGTACAGGCTTTTCAATTGGATTGCAGGCTCAAACCAGGTTAACCTTCTGTAATCAGTGCCGGGTTGTTCAGAACTGAGCCAGTTTATGCTAACCCAGGATTAAATGTTAACTGAAGTTTAAGTTTTTCTTTTATAAAAATGTTTTTCACTGCTTATGTTTTGTGTAGTTTGAGATTATTCAAACTCAGAAGTCCTAACAATGTAAGCAGGAAACCTCCCCACCATGTTTAAAAACTCAAATCAAAATTCTTGCTTATCCGAGTTAGCTTCATCAGGCTCTGAGCAACCTGGCCCAGGAACTCCACTTTTAGGCTTGGCTAAATATATGTATTATGTACGCTTTAAACCAAGGCTGCATGCCTCGCTCAGCCACCATGTTGCATGATGTCGTCGTTTCTTGTAGGGCGCACACGCCCGCAATCCATGCCGCTAGCCATGTTGACCATGAAATAAAAGTTGCATGGTTTTCTATTTCTATGCATGCATGTGTTTCTGTTCCTATAGTTATGAGGCTCGGCTTGGCGGCCCTTCAGGCCGCTGGAGCTCCGCTATAATGCACTGCAAACTCAGTACTAAATAAATGTACATCATGTATGCCAATGAATTGTGTCTCTGTTGATGCCAGGCAATATTCCAGTTTTGACAACAATTATATTTGGGAATGGAGTAATGATGCTGTTGACATTATATTTACAACTTTTCATTATGTAAAGGCTTTAAGTAGAAAATACAAACTTACATAATCATTCAGATTCTGTTATAATTTATATTGTCCTGCCAAGGAAAGCACCTTTCAGTGAGGCCAACTTTAAACTCCCCAAATGCCTCTTTCCCTCTGTCAGCTTGCATTTTATGATTTGAACAATGTCTGTTGTTCTGTTCCTGGATTATCCAAGAGTCAACCGGTACAGACCAGATCTCTCGGTCTCCCATGTGGGTCACAAAATCTCCTGGAATGGAAGGAAAGTGTTTATTTTGACTGGCTTTTGGCCTTTTCTCATGGGAAAATTTTGGAACATTTGACACATTTTTGTAGCTGAATTGGAGGAGCTCTACTTTTAACAAAGTTTTTTGGGGTTGAGAAGGTAACATTGGCGATTTCCCAGATTTAACTTTTTTTCATGTTGGCATCTCTGGAATGGCAGAACTCAAAACCAAAATCAACAAATGAATATAATTTTGTAGGAAACAACTGAAGTGCTTGCAAGTGTACACAAATAATTGAATTTTGTGAATATTTATTTTGTTTAAATAATTTGCAACATAAATAATATTCTTCCTCAGTCATGACCTGATCACTTCGCTGAACGCGTAATTCCAAAAATTTGATTGATGTTAGTGTCTCAAGGAAAATTTCAGCAGAGAGAAGGAGGATGCCCCTGAGGCCCCTCACCTAAGTTTCCCAAGTTTCTCTCAAGCTGCAATTGTGTCTTCCAGTTTAGGTCTCACCAGGGCTGTAAATGCTGGGACAATTGCAAAGGCTGCGTTATCATACCCATGGATCTATTTGCCTTAGCTGTTATCAAAGGAACATGGTCTGTCCACTTTTAAGTGGTAACCCCAAGATATGGGCCACTGCTATAGTTCTGTGCGGATTTAACAATCTTGAATGTCCTGTGCGGTCATGGAAGTTAACCTGCAATGGATTAGCATCCCATATAGATCTACGTTCAGGGAGAGAGTTGCATAGATGATTGAGTGAAGGAGGAATTGAATAGCGAGAAATTGTGTCTCTCTATGTAGCCCAAAGGGCCCTTTGATTCTTGCTTCGTGCATCACGGTTGTAGTTATCCAGAATTCATTACCTACTGATTACTGAATGATGCACACAAAAAATTTTTTGGCACGTGAAAAGTTTAGTAGGCGGTATTTCTGCACTTATTTAGCCATTTTTTTCTATTTGTGCACGTTGTAGCCCATTGCCATGGTTACCTGGAGCTGCTTTTATTCAACATCTCAAGTGAACATGTCAGAAGGAAAGCATTGGATCAGGAAATATGCCATGAAGGCCCCAGCCAGCCATGTATCAGAAAATGGCCGGTATAATAAAGGACTTTTGAAAGCAGCTCAAACTGTTTCAGACAAACATGACACTGATCTTTGTCCTGATAAAATAAGGGTAAGTGGAATTCAGCAATCATGCCCACACTCATGGAAAATATCCCTATCAAATAGTCTCAGTTCCTAGTTCACCGTGACTGTAATTAAGAGCACTAAGGATAGTAAATATACTTCCAGAAGATAACCTCGTTACAGCTCCGTCTATTCTGTAATTCTCAAATTTCAGGCACCTTCCTATTTTTCTTTAGGTTAACCCTGTGTCACTAGTGTTTGTATTCAGCAGTTGTTTGAAATTTAAAAAGGGACTACTGAATGATTTTATTAGCTGTTAACACTCACAGAAAACAAGTCCAAGTACTGTGTGAGAGATACTACCATATTATTAAACAGTGCTTTATCTATGCCTACATAACTTGTTCAGTAACCTAAATGAGGAGAAATCAAAAATCCTCTTCTAACAGGTGTAGGTAAGAGAAAATGCTTGGTGTAAGCCCTTACTTGCGTCACAGAAACGTTTGAGTTATCAATTGAGACTAACTTGGGCAGACAACAACAATATGAATATTAACCTTACCAGACTAAAACCAAAGAAATGGTTGTTAGGGGAAAGTCGAAAGACCTTTATCTTCTGTCTCATCTGATATTCATCAGGAAACATATTTAGAGATTTTCTTTGGGGTGGGTTAGGTTATTGCCATAGTGACCCTTCTAATTGGCATCAGTAAGTTGTTAGTCTCCTTAGTGGGGTGGGTAAGCACATGTTCATCTCAGCTTGCGACTGTGTTTATGTATGTATGTGGGGATGTATGTGTGTATGTGTGTATGTATGTATGTAAGAAATATGCTTATTCTTTGGATTGCCTGCACTATCTTTTCAATAGCCTAATCATGTCCCTCTTTACCTGTAGAATTTTGGTATAGGTTTCTGGGATTTACAAAAAGTATCTTGTAACGGTTGACCAATTCCAAAATAGAAAATAGCCTTTCCAACAGAGGCTGCACCAGTTACAGAACTGTTGGAAACTTCAGATAGCAGAGTGTGGAGAAGTGTTGCCGGTTCTACTGACGACCATTGGCAGACCTTTTGCCACCTACGTGATTTATTCTGTTATGGAACACAGATCATACTTATACCGTTCCCTGAATTCGTACAGAACAGTTCAAACACTGCTTCATAAAAAGACGTCTTTTAAAATATATTTGATGCTTTTCACCAATTTTAGATAATTTAAAATTTATAGGTAAATGCAGTATGTACACCACAGTGTTTAAATTATTATCTGACATCAGACTATGTAACCATGAGTGTGCTCACTACGGATTTTGGTATTTGGGAAAGAACGGTGTCCTTCGATAGCTGGTGGGAAAATATATATCGCCCAGTAGATATCTGTTGCTTACAGAACTCTGTGTTATAACACTTGAAAACTGGTCCAAAGTGAAATTAATGTTAAGCTTGTCTTTTTTGCCCCAGTCTATGCTCAATTCAGAGGAGGGAGAGAGTCACTTTACAGAAAGTAGAGAGCAAGGTACATCTCAGAGAGACTGGATGCAAGGCCAAGGTGGATCCATCTCGATACAGAATACAGAAGAGCTGGTATTTGTGAACGAGAGGGTGTCAAGTAACCACAAATTTGATACATCTAATGCGGCCTGGGCTCTGGGGAGTGTAATATTTCTATGTGTGGTCCTTGGTGGTGTCTTGCTGTACACACGCCCTTGGCAAAACAGAGATCACTGGTGGAGAGGGGAAGACTATAATAGTAACACTAAATTCAGTCTTATGAAAACTAGAGGCCATCGCTGGAAATCCAGAACGTTTCCAAGCAAAAAGACTTCAGGCTATACACGTTTGTTAAATTCCATACCGGAAGAATTTGAAGATGACATTTAATGCCGATGCATAAACATAAATGAAAGTCCGATAGTTGATATGGAGAGTCAGTCATGCCACACACCAGTGGGACATTTTTGAATTACAGTTAAGGGTGTGCTAACAGAAGATTCCACTCTATTTCTGTATAAAAGCCTGGCAGGTACAGGGAATGCCAAGACGGTTTTTGTTCCATTTTACAAAATGTTACAAAACTAGTGATTCACAGTGAAAGAAAACGGATATTTCCATCGATTCACATGCAGTGAGAAGCTAGCAACAAAAGCCATCTGATTACTTCCATACGGCTTCCACACCAAAAGTCTGAGAAAAATCTTGCGTATTTTCTAGCCTCAGACCATTTGCAACAAGGATTTGCGTATACAGTGCGAACCACAATACATTGGTACCATCATCATGCAGAGACAATGGCGATGGATAGGTCATGTCATCAGGAGGGAAAGAGACTCCGTTTCAAAGACGGCACTCCACTGGACACCAGAGGGTAGGCGCAGCGGGGCAGACCCAAAAATACATGGCGACGCACTGTTGAGACAGTTCCTCAAGACAGCCAAAAGCTGGCCGAGGACAGACAGCTATGGATGTCCTTTGTTGCTGCCCTGTGTGCCAGTGGGCATGACGGGCAGTGAGTGAGTTAGTGAATGAGTTGCGTGAACAGAGTGCTCGGACAGTAATAAAATAAAATGCTAAAAACAGCATGTTACAAATAGCTACTAATGCTTGAGTCTCCAAGGTCTACATCCCAGTCCCCTTAAAAATAAATAAATAAATTTATAGATTAATTAATTAATTACTTAAATAAATAAATAAGGTATCTTGAATCTGTACAGCATGGTTGAAACTCGTATTTCCAAAATCAATAGCACCAAACCCCGTCAATGGTCGTCAATTCATTGTCAGTTTTGTACCTGTCCTTCGTAGCCAAAATTGATTAATCCACAAGTTGCCTTCACAGGAATTTTACATTAGTAACGTAAAGAATGGTTGCACAGGAATGTACTGAACTCACTGACCAAAGTCACTTGGACACGAGGCAGTTGGTCACGTGAACACGTGGCAAAAACACAACAAGACAAGGACAATATTTGCAATTAGAAAATAATCCAAAGCAAATACGCAAGCTGATTTGTTTAAAACCGTGTTTCTATAACTCAGCGATAGCAACACAGAACTAGTACAAGCTGTTGATGTAATTATGGCGCGAGTAAAGAGAATTTCCCCTTTTATGGTCGAAGTAAACAAGTTTTTCCTTTTTTCTGTTACGGTATTTTCTAAAAGAAATAGAAAACATGTTCTCCGTGTTTCTATTGAGTTGAAATAACACTCGTGAAAGATTGGGAGAACTCGAAAAAGCTGTGGAAACACTCGCCTGTCGGCTCCCGTCCCATAGTATTTCTTGTTCTTCCAAACTTTCACTCGTGTTTCTATTAAACAATTAGATTATGAGCTCGAGATTTCTATCGCGTGATAGTTGACGAGGGCTGCGCCCTCGTCAACTATCACGCATAGAAATCGAGGGCGAGTAATCTAATTGTTTTAGTATTAGCGTGCGTAGCAGGCGTATAAAGGGGAGAGGGTGGGGGGAGGAGGAAGAGAATTCGGGGATAAAAAACGGAGGAGTATCCTCCACCCCCTCCCCTTTATACGCCTGCTACGCAGGCTATTTTAGTATAAATCTACTAGTCGTGAAAATCTTTATCTAAATCCTCTTTACAGACACTGAAAACGTCAAGAAGCGGCCGTTATTTTGTTAACAAGGGTACACTGCTACGCTACTCACTATCTATCACAGAATAGATAGTGAATAATGATGTCAGGATCTGTCAACCATATCAGTAGCAAAGACAAGTCGTCTCTATTAAACTAAATAACATAATGTTGAAATACTAAAACAAAAAAACGATTTTCGTGGAAGTAGAGGAAATACTCGGTTGGAAGGCTCGGCTGGGAGATGAGACTGCTATCTGCATTATAAGTCACTGTCTCCTGTTTAAATGAACAGTGTTCGAGTTTCATTAACATCTCAAACGTGCAACTCACTAAAAGCGGAGTCTGGGAATCAACAGTTATTCCCTCGCGACACGTGTGGTCGGCAATAATATTCGGCACCATATTTAAATCAAACTTGTCAAACTTTTTTTATTAGAGTCGACGAAAATTAGTATTAGATTCGGGGGCACGTAAAAGGTGATATTTAAACCAGGTCTAAAGTGTGTCGGAATTTCTTTTATTCTTTATCACATCTTTCCGCCTTCACACGATAAATTACATCTTTTTTATCATCCCGCGATTCATAATAGCGAATACAGTAATAATCTGGTTTCCGCAAGCCTATTTCGTTTCCTTGATTATAGCAATTTCGTTCAAAGCTCTGAGGAATATACATACATACGTAACTTTATTTTGACTCGAATTTACAGGTAGCTAAAAACTTGAGCAAACTTGATACTGATACTGACAGCGAAGACTGATGGTGACGAGGACGAAACATGGAGACATGGACAAATGGTCTACATATATATGATTATAAATAAAATCATGCTTCTGTTTTTAACAAGTCAGTTCAAGCGTTCAGTTGATATTGTTTATAAGAAATGAAATTGATTTTAAGAGACTTAGAAGCAACTCGACTCTCTTTTAAAAGGCTTCCGCCAAAACTGAACAGGGTAACATTTTCACTTTACATACCTTTACCCCTTTGTCCATGGCTCTTTTTTCTTTTGTTTTCGTGCTTTTTTCCGCCTTTTTCTTTTGTTTTCATCTTCATCGTCCTCATCGTCATCTGTACCACTCGTGTCGATACTGTCTTTGCTGTCAGTATCAGTGTCAAGTTTGCCTAATGCGAAATGAAATGGTTTAGTCAGAAGAACTGACGTGACACTTCAGTGTATGTGGCCAGCAAAGAGGGTCGGAAAGGGGATTTTCCGTGAACCATGAACGCCCATTTTTAATTACCGTGATTGGTGAGTAGGGGTAAAGTGGGTGTGCTGAGGATGGGAGATAAGGAGGTAGTGACATCACAATACCCCAGGAGTTGACATCATCAAAAATGATGTCATCATAATCTAAGAAAAAGAATAGTGACATCGTTAGCTTGGGGGCGTTTGCGCAAGGGCGTAAGGGCGTTCGTGACATAGTTTTCCATTTTATTCAGATGATGACATCATCTTCTAAAATAGAATAGTGAGGTCATTGTTACGACGTATAGGGAGGGAGATTTAATAATAGATAAAATGGCGTAATATAATTATTTTTAACTACAGCGGTCGATCGTGAACATGGGTAGTACTCTCTCTCCACCTGAAATCTGCTATCATAGGTATCGCCTTACAGCAAGAACTATTATTGTTCCCTCGAATAAAATAGTATCTCTTATGAAAGAATTTTCCGATCTACCGGGATCTACCATTTACATTCGGAAGTCTGGTGGTTCTGCGCTAGGGTGCATGCTTGGGGGCGTAGGGGGCACTAAGGGGCGTTCATTACACCATAATCCAGGAGTGACATCATTCCCCCACCAGGAAGGTGACATCACCGGAGTGAAGTGGTGTTTGCGTAGGGGTGTAAGGGTGTTCATGACATCACTTTTACCGCAGAGTACGTAATCTCCTCGTTCGGAAGATGACATATCCTGTATCATCGGGGAGAGAAGCTAAAAATAGATTGGATGACGTGGACATGTGGTAGAGTAGTTTTAGGGGATGACATCATGAAATGGAACCCGTGTCCTATTTGGCCTATTATTGAGTAGAATAGGAAGAAACACATTTTAGCAGGGTAATTTCATAACAATAAAATAAACTTTCTATTACTTAATTTTCGTATCTGGGAAACAATAATTATGTAGGCGACATGGAAGTTGCTTTTCCGCGTTTGGACCGTCAATTTGTATTTACACTGAATAGACACTAAGCAGAAAAGAAATTTCCTTTGGACATCATTACTATCGGCTTTAGCGTCTTAGGCCAGAGTTTATTTGAATCGTGATTTCATCTTATACGCCTCAGTCATTATAAGAATCTAATATATAGATTTAAGCCAGCCTAAAAGCGTAGCTCCTGGGCCGGGTTGCTCAGAGCCCGATTAAGCTAACCCAGGAAAAGGTGGAATTTTGATTTGAGTTTTGTAACTTTGCGATGAGGTTTTCTGTATATTGTTTGGTCTTCTGTTTTGAGTTTTAATAATTACCATATATACAAAACAAAACAGCAAAAAACATTTGTATAGAAGAAAAAGTTATAATTTGGTTAAATTTTAATCCTGGGTTAGCATTAACCGGCTTCCGAACAATCCTGCCCTATTTTCAAAAGTTAACCTGACACGAGCCCGCGCTCCAATCGAAAACCAGCACTTGGTCAGCGGTCAACTTCAAAAAAACGATTTTCATGTCTATCTCCGGCTTACAGATTCGATTTTAGTTTCATATGAACTTATATATAAGGGCCAATTTACACGGCCCTTATATATTTACAGTGAATCTAGTGACATGGCGTTATCTGTTTGAGAACTTTCCCTTAGCTGTATATGAAAAGCTGTTCAAGTTCAAGATAAAAACTTGAAAAAATCGCATCAAAAATCAACTTCGTTATTACATGACAAACGAGCTAGCCTGGTTAACCGAGATCCCGATAGCGCGATGCCGGGATCTTGCGGATCGGCTAAACGGGTTGTTTGAAACTTTCATATTTTTGTAGCGAGGCTCCGGGGAATAACTACAGAGTTTGTGGGGTCTATTCCCTCGTGCCGAGGTCTATTGTTTTAGGCTGAATTTTGACATATCGAAATTGGTCTATTGAAAATTTTATGTCAACCGCCATTATCGATGCGAAGCTTTATGCTTCGTTCTTTCTCATATCACTTGATGAGACAACTTCGCGCCTGTAAAAATCAATGAAGCTAGAAAACAATGAACAAAAAGAAACTACATCCGGTGAGAATTAATAAAGAAAGGGTTTTTCACTACCGACGTTTTCATTTAGGGCGGGTTTTAAGTCCCGTATTAACATTGTTTCCTTGATTTTACACTGTAAATCACATTGACCACTTGCGAGGATCTCAAAGTGGTCCCATTTGATGTTGTGACCGGTAGAAGTTAGCTGAAGTTCAATGATCAGCAACAGCGCAGGCGTGACCAACTTGATTGAGAGCTTTGAAGTGCTCCGTCTTTCTGTCATGTAATCTTTTGGTTTTACCGATGTAGAAAGCATCACAATCCCAGCAACTGGCTTTGAAGACAATCTTCGATTTCTGAAAGCGGTTGAAACGATCTTTGTACGGAAAGAAAGACTTAATTCTGCGAGTGTTCTGAAAAATAACCCTGAAGTTGACAAAACCATAAAACTTATTGAAACGAGGTTTTAATCGGCGTGTAATAGCATCGCTATAGAAACCTAAATAAGGTAAAACAAGGACTACATCTTTCTTGGGAACTGTGAGAGTAGGTTCTGAAGGCTTGTCCTTATGTTTGTTCAGTACATCATTAACGTTGTAGTTAATAACAAAATCCACTTTACTGCAGTCGACTCTATCTGATCTGAAGAATTCCTTGCTTCAAAATGGTTATCCGAGAGGGGGACGAGACGTCATGGGGACGAGAATGAACGTGATGCCAGTGCAAAGAAAGGCATACTGGTCCATGCTGCCATGTTCCAAATGCCTTTTCTACGATAACTGCAGAAATTGTCGCGCGCTCATTGGCTAATTTTTATTGTCAGGAAGCGGACAGACACATGAATTTATAATTTATGCGATGCGTCAACGAGCGAGAACGGACAATTTGACAATAGACCACTTTCGATATATTAAAATTCAGCGTAATACAATACACCTCAGTACGAGGCTCCGGGGAATAAACCCCACAAACTCTGCAGTTATTCCCGGAGCCTCGTACTGAGGTCTATTGTTTTAGGCTGAATTTTATTATATCGAAATTGGTGTATTTGTTATCGTAAAAAACAAATTGTTGTCGGTTTTTAATGCGCCTGTCCTGTTATTGACAATGAATTTCGTCATAACATTGTCAAAGTAGTCTGCGGATCCACTCGGCTATCGCCTCGTGGATCCACAGCTACTTCATGATCAATAACAGGACAGACGCATGAAAACCTGACGTCAATTTGTTAATTTGAGTAGATTGCAGCTTATTTGGCACATATGCAGGCTGAAAATGCTCAAATTGTCCAAAAATGCGTTTTTGGCAAAAAGCTCCGGGAGTCAATGGGTCACAGCTGCTTTACCGGTAGTTGTGTTTTAGTTTTCAACTGCGATGATCAATCATGTCTTCATACAAATATTTTGTTTATACGAAAAATACGAACAGTTGCTGATAGTGTGTGGCATCGGTAAAAAGGCCCAATACAATTTTGCGAAGCGAACACCTCAAAGCGGCTGTTAACGCCGGCTGTTCTTTCCGCGTCTTTCTCTGTGCGTGTTGCCACATCCTCGGAGACCCGGTCCCGAGTTCAAATCCTCGGTCACGTTTTTTAAATGGCCAACTGGTCTGCTTCCTACCAGTTGGGATTTTTAACTATGTTGTTTTTATTTTAAAATTGTTTCCTCTGTTTCAGTGGCATGCCTGTAAACTAGCTAAGCTTAGTGTTTGTATAGCTTAGTGCATGACCACTATGAATTTCAATACAATTTACATTTACAACCTTGCCGGGGTAGGGCTGGGGCTAGTGTTCTTCCGTGTAGGAGGGGCCGAGTGCATGTTGGGAAATCAAGAGTACAACTCTCTTGCATGGTATTGAGAATTTCGAGACGTTAAAAAGTTATAAGGTCCGTCTTGATCGTTTTTTTTTTTCGTTAGTTTTGTTGTTCTTGAATTATAGATTCCAATTCCTTCTATATGTGGGTAGACATCATTTAAGTGTATGCCTCTAGTGTTAAAAAAAGGTTAAAATGCGTAATTAAATCCTTTCCAAGCTTGAGACCTCCGCAACTTTGCTCTTCATCTCACGAGACATTTTCAATATACAAAAGAGAATATTGGCTTTCGAACACTCTTACTGAACAATCCATAACCAAGATTTTGCATCAGGTTTAACTGAAAATGATGTTGTTCAAGCCCACTTTCCCCTTGGCACCTCGATCCGACAATCTTGTTAAACGATGAAACAGCAAATTCTCTCTAGTTCATCAGTAGGACCAAGAGTAGCGCGGGAGCCGAGCTACGCAGGATCCTATGAAAGGAAAGGAAAGGAAATAACAGCAGTCGCTTCCTTATGACTGCCTAGAAACCTTTCCATGGTCAATGCCACGATCAGTGAATTAGGTTTCTTGTCTGTTGTTTAAAATCGTGCACGCCATACACGTTTTCTCTGCGAATATGTTGCTGTGAAACTCATGGAACGCCAAGTGCGAACTTTCCTCAAGTATGAGTTTTACGAAACATCGCAAAGGTCGTGGAGGAAGCGGCAGGTAATTATTTTTGAAGTTAGAAAAACTTCTATAAATTGCTTTTAACATTCTGTTATTTTATTACATAATCGGGCCGTTACGTTTCGCTCGATGAAGAAAAATTTTTTCAGTGTTGAGCAACTGGGAATTTATTATTGCCCATGATGCAATGTTTTGTGAAGACGAATTACAACCTGCCTTTTCTTCGTAGTTTTCAACTTTTTAAAATTGCTAGTGCGTGTAATGTAGTTGTTGTTTAAGGAAGCGGTTAACGATTAAAGCTACTTAAATGATTTTTGCGCTCTAGACTTCACCAAAGTGAAGTTTTGGGAAAGTATTATTTGTGATCAATCGATATAAAGACAACACATTCGATTCCTACAATCAAACCTTTTTCAGTTTAGTTTATGGTGACCATTCGGTTATCGTGATTTCTCTTTTACACTTGAACTTATAGCATTAAACGAAAAAATTAGTGGAGAAGTTCAGTGTGGAAGGACTAAATTATGCGGACAATCTGGAAACGTGTCTTATCCAGCTTATATCATACAGGCCGGCCGGTCTTTGGTGCTTGAACTGGGCGATCATAAAAGTGTTCTCTGCGTTCATCACTGGTATTTCCGGGAGTTTTTGTGGCTACGGGTTATAGATTTAAAAGACGTAACATGTTCAAGATCATTTACATCAATGCAAAAGCTAAGTGAAGAGCTTTAGTTGTGTAAACCCGGACGACAGCTTTACAAATTTCCCCACTATGTTTAGAATCTTCATTACCAGGAATGATCAAGTAGCTAATTTTCATTAAGCTTATATCTTGATTCTGTGTTCTTCAGGGGTCAAAGAAATTACAGACCAGGCTCCAGTGCAAGTCCACCACCACAGACAATTAATTTTCCCAATGTGAGTACGATTTTTAAATTGAAAATTCATTTACTTATGAGTGCTTTTCAATTGGTACTTGTTTTTAGGGCTGATTATTGTAAAAAGTGTTGTGCTTATAACTGTCATAAACCTAAAATGATAAAAGCCTAAGAAGCAGACACGACAGTGAGATTGGGAGTCTTGTGAGGGAAACGTTAGAAATATTTGTGAGAGTCATGGCAGAATCATGATTTCAAGCTGGCAGGTCTGTTACATCTGCAATAATGGGCGATTCTAGAAACAATCCATACCTAACCATGGATGGCATCCATACTTTAACCCCCCCGTCCCCCACTTTGGCTTTGGAAATTCAAAATTGCTCTACCCTCTCATACTTTCTAATCGATGCAGTCATTAGGCAGGGGTTGTAATAATTTTTGGCTCAGAAGGGGAGTTTCTTGGAAGGCCTGGAGGCCCTTCCCAACTAGGGGGGTCTGGGGGCATGCTCCCCTGGGAAATTTTGAAATTCTAGACTCTCACGGATGCATTTTCCTGTGTTTCGAGGCCTATTTATTATGTTGCGTTGTTGTTCCTAGAAGTCAATCAATTAGAAAGACAAGGTTGATAATGTGTGGTATTTTAATTCTTCGTATTCAAATCAATTCATGAACGGTACATCATATTTCACCACGAAAAGAAGCATAATATTAAAGTTTAAACACCAAAATGTGTCCCTTTCACTATACCCAACTAATCCTTTGTAAGTAGTCTTTCTTTCTTTTTTTTCTGTTGTGTGTAAAAATGTAGTATTGGGTTGTAAGTAGTGTAAGTAGTGTACTGTATTTTTTTTTGTAAGTAGTGTAATTGTTAATAAATAAATAAATAAATAAATATATATATACCCAACTAACCTTGCGAAGAATCATTCTTCTTTGACCTCTTTTGTTTTGACGCTGGCATGAAATATGCTAATAACGATTACATTTATTCATGCTTAGTCCCAGTTTCCTCTCGATTTCAGCTGAATGTTAGGCTACACTTTCCTTTATCTTTTGTGGTCCAAAAGGCTGGGTTAACACAGTGACTAGAAAGTTGTTTCTTTCACCTTTCTTTTTCGTTACCTATAACAGAAGACTTATTTCGCCAAATTTCTTGAAGAGAATCCTTAGCTGCGAGGAAATTATCTGGTCTTAGTTATTTGTGTATGGCTACCCAGGACAACTACAAGCGGGTAGTCCGCTCATTACAAGCGGGTAGATCTACCCGTTACCCAGCTGTTATTGAACCCCTGCGTTAGAGCAAGTAGCTGACCGAAACAGCTAGGTACTGGCCAATCTTTCATCTCACTTTACCATTTTAATTAGGTCCGATAACAATATTTAATTTATTTTTTAAAATCATACAAAAACTATGTGCAAAGAAATACATACATGTACAAAATGTACAGCATAAAAAAAGTTGTTCTATCTTTGTAAATTTCCTGTCAGGGATTTTGGATTATTTATGGACCATTTCTTGAAATCTGAGAGATGTTCCTTGGAAATGAGGGACTGGTGCCAATTTTCGGCCTTTTATCCAATGGAAGTACAATAAATGTGTTTCTAATGCAAGTGGTAAGAAACATAGATTTTTGAATATTTTTTTGAAATTTCAAATATACCCATGTAACCCCTAACCCATAACAGGCCAGGTGTAGTAGTAACGGTAATAGTTTACTTAATGTCAAAAACGTGGGAAGTGTATGCACAATCTTCCGAGCCAGAGGCTCATGTTAAAAACGCTCGACAACAAATAAATAAGATCTAAGAACTAATTACAAAAATGAGGTATTAAAATGCTAGTAAAACTTTAAATACTAATCCTTAAAAGAGATTTACAAGCAGGGGTTACAAGTGCACCCTTTAAATTCCACTTTATACCTAAAGCATTTATGAGAACGAGCAATGGTCTCACATTGTTTAACACAGTTTGGCAAATTGTTCCGATAGTGTGAAACAATATAAGAAAATTATGTAGATAACGACTATTATACGAAAATTGCTGCACATTACTATTAGATCTTAAATTATAGTATGTGATGCATAGCTTGAAAAAGATTGAGGTGTATGAAGGAGCGAGACCATTAATTGACTTAAGAGTGGCTGCCTGTAAAAATAAGACAAATTCATAATTTCGCGGCAAGGGTCGAAAATTCGATTTTGCTCATGTTCCTATGGTAGATAGGCTAGGGCATGACAAAAACTACTGGATAGTTTTTTGGCAAAGTATCCTTTTATTTCAAAGAAATATACAAATTACCAAATTCCGTTAAAATCGTCATTTGACGCACCATTTTGTTAAACAAGTTTGAGAGCCTCGCATGTAAAACCACATCATTCTTCCGTCTTTCAAACACTCAAATATTTTTGTGCAATGCTTAAATGTGTACTGGGTTGATTTTAGGGAATGTTGCGGTTTTTGTTGGGTGCAAAATAATTAAATTTCGAAGACATGTATTTTATTCACTAAAAAGTACTTCGTAAAAATAATTAATTTTCACCATGTGCGAAACCTTCAAATCGATTAAGCTTCTGTTGGTTGAATCGCAGAAGGATGGTCTACAGATTCCTGTAAAAATTTATTTAGGCAAATGATTGTGAGCGACGGGAGAGCTTTTCAAAGTACGCTAAAAATGCAGATATTTGACCATCCGTCGTCAACTTTCAATTTACGGGTTAGACTTATATTTTAGCATGCGCCATATGTCTTGAGCTATATTAAGTTGAAATAGACACAAGAGCTGATAATTTCGAAATGTGCTAACCTCATTTGCTGTAAAAAGTAGGTCCAAGAGCCAACTGTCAACTTATTTAATGGTCGAATATCATGAATCTATGACCCTCTTCCGATACATATGATCACCACTGCATCTAAGTCAAAAACGGCTAAGTGATTTGTAGATAGTTGCTTGCTTTGCACTACACCAAAATATTAGGTTTGATCATCGTTTGATCTATTGCTGCTTGAATCCTTGCTTGCAGCGGTTCCTTGTTAGTTCGTCACGCAATGCTGTCATCCCATTTTAGGGGGTACGGGTAGGACAATAATATAATACGTAAGGATCCATAAGGCTTGGAACCAGCAGGAGCACACAATCTTGTTGAGTGGGAAAAGATTAAATTAAGCAATGAAAAGATTGAATAGTTAACCATTGCCCGTGTTGTCATCTTTTACTAGACCACCACTACCTACATGCCCTCCAGTCCGTAATACTGTAGCGCTAAACCCGTACCTACTGTAGGTCTTTTCGCGCTGTGCAATTATTTTTGGTTTACATATAATACAATGGGCCACCCTCCGGGAAATGGGAGGTGGCCGCTTAATAAGGGTTGGCTGCTTAATAGAGGTTGGTGTAACTTGAATATTTTTTCACTATCGGGTTACAAATTTAGTTAACATGGAGTCAATTCAAGACAATCATGATGGACATCATCCTCGGAGACTCCGGGGCAGTTAGTGGGGGTGGGGAAAAAGTCTAAATGGGTCTTCGCCCAAACTTTTTACTCACCCGTTGAGACTTTTTCCTTGCCCCCACTAACTGCCCCTGGGTCTCTGAGGATGACATCTATAATGATTGTTTTGAATTGACTCCATGTTCACTAAGAAATTTATAACCTGATAGTGAAAAAATATTCAAGTTTCACCAACCTCTATTAAGCGGCCAACCTGGCCACCTCCCATTTCCCAGAGGGTAGCCCACTGTATTATATGTAAATTAAAAATAATTGCACAGCTCGAAAAGACCTACTTGTAGGTACCAGTTTAGCGTAGTATTTACGCAGGACATGTAGGTAGCGGTAGTCTAGTAAAAGATGACAACAGGGGCAATGGTTAACCATTCATTCTTTTCATTTCTTAATTTCATCTCTTCCCACTCAACAAGATTGTGTGCTCCTGCTGGTTCCAAGCCTTATGGATCCTTATGTATTAGGATATAAATTGTCCTACCCCTACCCCCTAAAATGGGATGACAGCATTGCGTGATGAACTAACAAGGAACCGCTGCAAGCAAGGATTCAAGCAGCAATAGATCAAACGATGATCAAACCTAATATTTTGTTGTAGTGCAAAGCAAGCAACTATCTACAAATCACTTAGCCGTTTTTGACTTAGATGAAGTGGTGATCATGTGTTGAAAGAGGGTCATAGATTCATGGTATTCAACCATTGAATAAGTTGACCGTTGGCGATGTACATCAAACGTTGTGTAAACAAAAGCAAACTTCTGCTTTATGTGCGACAAATGGTGACAGAAACACGTCTAATCGGCTCTTGGACCTACCTTTTACAGCAAATAAGGTTAGAACATTTAATTATCAGCTCTGTGTCTATTTCAACCTAATATAGCTCAAGACATATGGCACGTGCTAAAATATAAGTCTAACCTGTAAATTGAAATTTGATGACGGATGGTCAAATATTTGCATTTTTAACATACTTTGTAAAGCTCTCGCGCCACTCACAATCATTTGCCCAAAGAAATTTTTACAGGAATCTGTAGACCATCCTTCTGCGATTCAACCAACAGAAGCTTAATCGATTTGAAGGTTTAACACATGGTGAAAATCAATTATTTTTACGAAGTACTTTTAAGTGAATAAAATACATGTCTTCGAAATTAAATTATTTTGCAGCCAACAAAAACCACAACATTCCCTAAAATCAACCCAGTACACATTTAAACATTGCACACAAATATTTGAGTGTTTTAAAGATGGAAGAATGATGTGGTTTTGCATGCGAGGCTCTTTAACTTGTTTAATAAAATGGTGCGTCAAATGACGATTTTAACGGAATTTGGTAATTTGCATATTTCTTTGAAATAAAAGGATATTTTGCCAAAAAAACTATCCAGTAGTTTTTGTCATGCCCTA
>Ga0126338_10000099_pt1 | contig 31106 bp, 14 predicted proteins | sample OrbCmetagenome_2_FD_92529 | JGI IMG/M metagenome (GOLD analysis project Ga0126338, IMG submission 92529) | Coral microbial communities from Petempiche,Puerto Morelos, Mexico - Orbicella C C metagenome | ecosystem: Host-associated > Invertebrates > Cnidaria > Coral | place: Petempiche,Puerto... | reverse complement strand
GAAGCTGTGAAAGCTAAGGACGAGTGGCTTAATAGTAAATGGAGCGCACAGAACAAGCTTGCTGATCATCAAGATCCTGCTGTCTACGCGTCTGTTATCCTCTCAGAGAAAAAGGTAAATGCTTGCCGACATATTCGTGCTTTGGTTCTTCCAGAGCGATTTTCAATATGCAATATTCGTGTTCTCGGTATTGGCCTGGAACTAGCTTGCAGTTGAGGCTAATGCGGGGAGTCTTTTCAAATGCAAATGACATTAATCTCTTTTTAATGATATTCACCCGCACGAGCCTCCATTGCAAGCTAGTTCCAGTCCAATACCGAGAACACGAATATGGTCAATTGCGTGTCGAAAGTAATCAGGCAATTCCTTTGGGTTTGGTTTTACTACGGCTCGAGATTGACTGTGTAGTCTAATTGGTAAGTAATTGGGACATGGTTGGTTTTGGTTTTACGACAATCAATTGAAAGCCGCCCTATTTGGTTTCACCCTCTGTCGTTAAACAAAATCGAAACAGTTCAGTTAGGTCAGATGGTGGCCATCACAACAAGGCCTTGGGGTGGATGGGTGAGAGGTGGGGGAGGGTGGGGGAGGTGAGGGCGCAGTCAATTGATTACGTCACACGCCCAAAATTTACCTCCAAGCGTCGTTTGCAAGAAATTTTCTAAAACCTCCACCACCTTCGTGTTGTTTTCACGAGGGTGTTATTTTCATCTTTGCTGCCTCGGAAATTTTTGCACGGTTAAATTGGCAAGTTGTATTTTCAGAGCGAAGCTTGCTGGTGGCATCATGTATAAGAACTGAAAACATAAGCATTCGAGAGTTTGCAGAGTCACCATTAATTCTGATGTCGATTCTTTGTTTTTACAGCTATTGGAAGACACTTGTTATACGATTTTAAACTCACCGAAACCAAAACCAAAAGTCGAACCACCACCACCCCCAAAGGAGGAAGAGAAGAAGCAAGATGGCGCCGAAGAGTCGACCAACGAAGAAAAAATGGAACAAGATGGAGGCAATGCAGAGAAAACTACTGAACAACAAGGAGAGCAAGACGACGAGGGAAAAAAATTTGATCCCGATATGGATATTGATTGACGCTAGAGAACCGCTATAGAGATTATAACAAAGAAAAGAGAAAGGGATTTCACAGTCCACGTTATTGCCCGGGTTCTTCAGCAATTTTGTTCCCTTCACGTTTAGAAGGCTTAAGGAGAATTGATAATCAAGAATGGGACTTTAGTTCTGAGCACTTTGCCTCGGATATGCGCATTTTACGGTTTTCGTTACCGCAAGCAGCTCAAAGTATGAATTCTCCTTGACGGTTACCTTGTGATTCTTTCGGTCATTGTTGGGAGAATTTGATGATAATGCGCAAAGTTGATGTGCAATGTCCGAGGCAATTTAGGTCACATGTTCACAATATCGAAAACGGTTTATTAGTCTGAATTGTCACTACACTTTGTAGTTTTGAAGTAATAAATTATTGTTTAATTGTTTGCCACTTGTCAGTGCAAGGTTAGTTACCGTAATGATTCGATTTAGCGCCCTCCTTCCAATAAGCGCCCCCTTTCGAATAAGCGCCGCCCCTCAAATGTGTTTTTATTAATAAGCGCCCCTATTCTAATATTGAAATAATACAGCGTCCTCTCAGTACTTATCAACGGAGGTTCATTTTACTCAATTGTTCGCATACTTAATGGTGCATTACAAACACAGTGGCCTTCGTCTGAGTTTCTCAACTATTATGCCCATGTGAGTGCATAATTCCTTCAAACGAACGATCTCGTCTTCAAGTTTAGTTTTGAACATTTGGTTGTTTCTCAGAAAAGAAGTAACCTGAGCGCCCTGTCTCGAATAAGCGCCCTCCCTTGAGGTACCAAAAGTAAATAAGCGCCCCGGGCGCTAAATCGAATCATTACGGTACATGCATTTGCAGCTGAAACTTTCCTTTCTCGGCATATTTTTCTTTCAAGGTGAACACTTATTTTATCTCCCCATTAAAAAAGAAGAGTTAGATGGAAATGAGCTAGATTACAAAAGCAGGAAAAAGCAAAAGTGAAAGCGTGACTGAGTTTTAGTGCATTTTTGACCTTGACGCGCAAACATTTTGTGTTTTGAACGCTTAGAAGGCTTGAAATAAATAAAGTTAGTGGCTGAGCTACGCCTAAACACCAGAGTGTCCCTCTCTTGTTGTCTTGTTTAGTTACTGTTATCGGAGAGAATCTTGAAGGTTGTTAATGGCACATTTCGTTAATAAAGTTATTAGAAAACGAAATATTTAAGACCTACTAAAGTCCATTCAAATGGGAGGGAACTTCAAAATAATCTCGGCCAATGTGTAAAAACACCAATAAAGTAATTAACAACAATGAATTTACAATCGATGATTATGGCCTATCAAGATTAAGGCGGATTACAAACTTGTAAAAATTGGTCGGTTTTCGAAGACGTGTCTTCGCGACGAGCTCAGATTGTGAAGATAGAGACCCTGTTCTTTCTCTTAGTAGGTCACGGGATAAATTCGCAACTTGTCCAAGATATCTTGATAACTTGGAACATAGGAGCTGACAAAACCGTGACGGAAATTCTACCGCGTTTGACCTCAGTAAGCCAACATTGAGCCATTCCTCGTAAGATCTGAATCTCAATTAAAAAGAGCAACTCCCATAAACATCACTGACATAGGACATAAAATTGGTGTTTGTACTTTTCATGCTACTTCCCGTTCTCTCTCTGTGATTCTCCCACGGAAGAATTTCGTGAAATGGCGCCAGGATAACGAAAAAATTTCACCCGGTCATTTCAAGGGCGAGTGGATTGGATTTCGTCAGATTAGAAGCAATATCGAATGTCGCACGGTTCAAAATTTAGATTTGCTCAACAAACGTTGAATCACGCACGGTTAAACGATTTGTTATTACGTTCCAGTTGTTCGTCTGTTTTTATTCCTCTCGGCCCATCGTAATTCATTAGAATTCTCTGAATCGAAAGCACAGCAGGATACCGTATAAGGTGCAAGATCTTAAGAGTTTTAAAACTGAAGGGGCAACATGGAAAGGAAACTCGAATAAGATAAACACAAACCAAAGCCACATCGCATGGATTTGAACACGACGGACTCGATTTCAATAAACGCTACAAAAGCTTCTTCGCTTTTGAAAGGCGGCGGGCAACGTGAGCTCATTTACAAAATATACTTGACAAGAGGTATACTCGCTATTCCAATGGCGTTGATCACAGCTTTCTCCAACGGTCTCGTGATTTTTCTGTTTCTGAAAGATCCAAAAAAATGTCTTCGCTCATCCCCAACAAGCCTTCTTGTCGCTAGCCTGGCTCTGGTGGATTTCCTGGTGGGAAGTGCCCTGGAGCCCATAGATGCTTACTTCCATCTTTCCGTGGCTTTTGGAAGGAAGCAACAATCTATCCAAAAAAAAGACTTGCAGAGTGCCGCAGCATATCTCCTTCTCTGCTCCATGCTTCTCTTCATGCTGATAACGTTCGACCGACATACAGCAGTGTCGCGACCTATCCAGTACTCTCTAAGAATCACCAAGAAAAGAGTTTACATATGTGTGACCTGTGTGTGGATTTACTGTGCCTTGCTCATCTTTGCAATACGACAATGGGGAGAAGATTTCAGAAATGAGATTTTCTGCGTTCATGTTGACGTAGTCGTGATCGTCGCCACTGTCCTTTTCTGTAACATCGTCTACAAACTTAGAAAACATACTCGCACCTTAAGGAGAATGAGTATACACTCGGGCACGATCGAAGATGATGTGTTTGTTACTCGAGCGTCGATGCGCGAACGCAAAATAACATGGACCCTCTCACTTACGCTTGTGGTTTTCCTCGCGTGTACCATGCCCTGGTTTCAGATGATGCAGATTTTTGGCTACTGTAAAATTTGCCAAAAAAATTGGTGGGTCATGAAACTGTTGTTTATTTTGTTCCAGGCCAATTGCGCTTTCAATCCGTTCTTGTGTACTCTCCGCATGCCGCCGTACCAGTTGGCGCTCAAATGTATTTTATCACGGTGGACATTTTCCCGCCGTTTCTACACTTCAGTATGGCCAACAAGGGGAACGTATCACCTACAAAGACGGCAGACAGAATCTAACATCCCCACAAGCAGAAAAGAAGGATCTAGCTCAAGTAACTCGCAGTTACCAGCCGTCTTGCAACTGACTAATTTCAAAAACTAAAGAACGCCATTTCATGGTTTTTTGTTGAGTTGTAAACTCTTGCTACTTGCAATAATCGCTTTTCCTGAATAAAAGCATTTTTTTACCGGAAATCTTAAGACGTTGCGGGGATTCAAGAGATATATCATTTCCACGACCCAGTTGAAATGATAATATCACAAAACTGCAAAGCAAGATCGGGAAAACTGCTTAGGAAGTTGAAAAATCAAGTGAAGGCTCATAATTTTCGGGAAGAACTTCTTACTCAAACATATTCCTGCATATTGCTGAAACGTGCAGCTTATCTGTGGCAAGGGACCTCAGTGCCAAACAATGCCAGTTATGTGACAAGTGCTTTTGGATGTGTATGATAGTTTTCTGTCATTACGAAAGAAAGAATTCTCAAGCGAAACTTTTTAGATAATTTTTTAAGTGGATAGGGATAGTGGACAGGAATCAAGTGCTGTTTTCCCGGAAATTCTTACTGAGAGGAAAAGCAGCTGAGAAGTTGAACGTGATAAAGCTCGCACGTTCGCTGCGGTTAATTTAGTAACGGTGTTTTGACAGATTTTCACTGTTAAAATAATACCGTTGTCCTTTTAACTTAACATTTAGACCTGGTTTTAGACAATCGGGAGGATTATTAACGGTGTCGTTTTTCAGATGACATCAGTAGCGGTGGTCTCACGTACGAAAGAGATCCACTTGTTTTAAGTTTGAAAGATATTTTCTCTATTCATGTTAAATTTTGTACAGTTTATAAATTATGGTACGTACAAACCGAGTTTTTTATTTTTCATTTTAAATCTTTAATCTAACCTTAAAGTCGAGAGAAATCTTTTCGGATCTCTTTAGTTCAATTATGTATCAAGTTGTTCTGTGGGATTTAGACCATGATTACACTGACATCAGGCAACGCATGTCAAGTCAAGATAAATAAGGACTTTTTTAGTAAAAGACAATGCAAGTTATCTCAAGCAATTATTTTTTTTGGCAGTAAGTTAATTAAGGTTTGTTTTTGTGTTGAATTTGAGTTACAAACGAGATTAACAATGGGTTTACCATGTTCACATCCGGCTGTTAAGAGAATGGCGACTGACTAGAAAACTGTCGGGTTACTTCAGTCTCCAGACTCAAATTGTACATTTTTTCTGTTCTTCTATATATATAAATATTTTATTTTGAAGACTGTAAATGTATGAGTGAATAAAGTCGTTGTTGTTTAAACCCGGGGTCAAGTTCAATGACGAAACAATTAAGGGAAACAAAAGAATTCCGAATTTGTTTATTTCCAAGTTCTGTTGGAACAAGTTCAATTGAGTTTGAATGGAGTAGAGTTGTGTAGGGCATTGCATAAAACTATCACGATTCCTATTTCGAAAAGTATACAAGAGTTTCAAGTATTATTTATGTTACATCCGTGCATAACTAATTATTAGAGAAGCCTGATTCATTTAATCAGTGTGTAATACTTTATTGATATTTTGGCTCTGTATAACTAATATTTTTAGTTTGACTCAGAACGAAGGTTAACAGGAACGGCAAACTTTGTGAAACTAATATCTGCCTGGACCCGGATGTCAATAATGATGTGTGCATATTTGTAATCATTTCAAAATCAAAGGTTGTTAATTGTTTTCAAAAATGCGCATCGAGGTTTGATCCTTGGCCCCCAGAATACGTCATCAGTTACTCAGCAACGGCTATGAGACGACGATGTTACCTCAGGTAGTTGTTGATGAAAAGAACAGTACAATTGTGCTGGCCTCTGTGGAGAGGTGGTTATTATTGGGAGATTAAGATAAGGGAAACTCTCTTGACTGGGACGAAAATATGTGGCCGCAATAGGCCGTTGTGCGGAGGTCGCTGTTAGTAAAGGTTCGACTGTATTAATATTATTTTGAAAGTGTTGATGTGTAAACAAGAGATTATGATCCTGCGTATAAATTATTCTCTGGCTGGAAAAGGGGGCAGGGTCGAGGATATCTCGCGCTGTTTCCACCCTAGCCTGGCCCTCAATCTCTTCTCGGTTTGTTTGCAGGCCCGCCGATGGCCTGTTTTGTCCTTAGCTTTTCCTAATTTGATAGTTCGTTCTGATAGGCTGGGGTTTTTTATGAATTCCGTTTTTGGCTGATACTTTCCTCTAAAAAGATACAATTCAAAGGGACTGTTTTAAATATACCGGCAAACCAGAGTCCTTTAAAGTTAAAATGGTTCCTCCTCATGTAAATGAACTTGAATTCTGTTAGTCTGTTCACAGACTTTTCCATTTTCAACTTAAAATCGTCAAGGACATAAACCTCCTTACGAGCAAAATAAAAACCGAGGGAGGCTGAAGAAAGTCGCTTTCATGCTCCTCGCCGCTCTCAAACGCTCGGCGCTTACATTAAAGAACAAAAAAGTGGGCCGTCAGACAGAGTGGAATTCTGTCAATAGTAATCAGAATTTCATGTGAACTAAGCAGGTTGCTATTATTGAAACAGTAAAAAAAACATCCTCGGGCAAAGTCATTTCTGTCACTAGAGACGAAATTCAATTAGTAACCTAAAATTAAAAGAAATTGTAAAAATATTATACCCCGATCATGAACGTGGACAAAAAATGGTAGAAGGAGATTGGTTTCATAACGTTTGTGGTTTCCTTTAAATTAAGCTTTCTTTACATTACATTTTCCTGTAAAAGCAAAATTTTGGTTTATGTAGAAGTAACAATATATTTTTGGTAAAATCCGGAAACAGGAATCCATACATATGTGCAATTAAAGATTCTGTCTATTTTTAACAATAGTCTCCGTTTCATTAGAATAAATAAATCGAAAACATCACCGTTGGGTCGAGCTTTATTATTCATGCAAGCCACAACGGTCTTTTGGCCTTGCAATTAAACTTTTGTCCGCTGAATTTAATTATTTTCCCCAAAACTAACGTTATACATATCGTTGGGTTAAAAGCTGTACAGTAAAATCTTGAAATCAAATCACTTTCCCTTGGAAATATATTTTCAGTCACATACTATCGGGTTATAAATATAAATCTCAACATCTCTGAATCCTACGATTTCAAGATAGCTGGCTTCATTTGTACGTCATCAAAACTATCCACAATAATTAATTAAAGATGAGATCTCCACCTTTCGATTTGTATTCAAATTAACACTACAGCAGTATTTTTAAGTTGAGATTGCTTGATAAGTGTGCCAGCTTGACTAATTGATCTGGTTAGGAACCCCTGGCTACTGTCAGATCGCATGAAACGGCAACTCCCACGAAACAAATTCTAATTTCTAAACACTATAAAACCATTACAGAAACTAACGCCTTGGGTTTAATTTTTTATATATATACAATTTTATAATGGTTTTCTTTAGCTTCTTAGTTGATACTGTGTCAAAACGGGCGCTAAAGCAACACTCGAACTGGAAGATTCCTTTTTTCCACTTCCTTGCAGGTTCGCAGTGTTGGAAAAGCGTTTTTTAAGCTGATAAGCTCGCCTGTATCGCCATGAAGGACTAAAACGGCGGGAAAATGCGCATCGCGCCAAGATACATTTTAGCGCCACTTTGTAACGCGGAAGGCGGAGAGTGCACAAAAATGGATTGAAAGCGCAATTGGCCTGAAACAAAATAAACAACAGTTTCAAGACCCACCAATTTTTCTGACAAAGTTTGCAGTAGTCAAAAATCTGCATCATCAGAAACCAGGGCATGGTACACGCGAGGAATACCACGAGCATGAAAGCGAGCGTCAGTGTTACTTTCCTTTCACGCTCCGACGCTTGGACAACAAAAACGTCGTCTGAATTTACACTCAGTCGTTTCAACTTGCTTGTTTGTCGTCGAAGCGAATAGACGATATGGCCGAAGAGGGCGGTTGTGATGACCAAAACTAAATCGACGTGACCACAGAAGACCTCATTTCTGAACGCTTCTCCCCAGTTCCGTATTACAAAGATGAGCAAGGCACAGTAACTGCACACAAAGACAACGCTGAAATAAACTTTTTTCTTGGTGATTCTTTGAGAGTACTGGATTGGTCGCGACACTGCTGTATGTCGGTCGAACGTTAGCAGCATTAAGAGAAGCATGGAGCAGAGAAGTAGATATGCTGTGGCACTCTGCATGTCTTTTCTGTTTATAGAGGATTTCTTTCCAAAGGCTATCGACAGATTATAATAAGCATCTGTCGGCTCCAGGGCGCTCCCGACCAGGAAATCTACCAAAGCCAGGCTAGCGACAAGAAGGCTTGTTGGGGATGGGCGAAGACATTTCTTTGGATCTTTCAGAAACAGGAAAATCACGAGACCGTTGGAAAAAGCTGTGATCAACGCCATTGAAATGTCGAGTATACCTCTCGTCAAGTAAACTTTGTAAATGAACTCACGATGCATATGCCAGCTGCCTTTCAAAAGCGAAGACGATTTTGTAGCATTAGACAGCGTTGAGTTTGTGGCGTTGAAATCCATGTCTTCTGCTCGACCCACAGGAGACTTCTGTCTGGGTTCCGTCGTTTTATCAGTCTTCTGTTTTGTTGTTTCGTCAGTTTTATACCTTTCTTGATCAATCAATCACATTCTGTTTCCTGCTGCATATTCGTTTCAATGTTTTAAAGTAACCGCGACCGACTTTTGTCTTGCTTTGTCAACTTGTCATTCAAAAATTTATCAATCTCGATAAAGTATATGAAATTATCGGAAATTAGGCCGCAACAGAACACTTAAAAGCAGGTGAACGTTTGATGGAAAATGACTCCTCTGAGACAGCTCGTGGAAAAATAGGTTTTCTGCGATAACAAAATATAGATACAAGTATTAGAGGCCGAAACAAAACAGTCCGAGGCCTTATTAAATAGTACGACAAGTTACCGATCTAACCCTGCAAAGTTTGATAGATTTGAGCTGGCGATATCGAAATCTTGATTTATAAAGACGGCGTGAAGATCCCCTCCTATCAAAATATCTTCAGGGTACAGACGATGCCGCCTTAATACTGATTTTTCAAAAATTGTTTTCAAAGTTCAAAAGATTCAATTTGCTTCATTTCAGTTTAATTTGTTCCCTATATATTTTGTAGTAATAACATATATGCTTGGGGCAACTGAATTAAAGCGCGCTTCCCCGCGACCGTTTCGTTTTCGTGGTCCAAATATTAATTGACCAAAACTTATGTGGTTTTAGGATATTCTTTAGCAGGAGCAGGAAGTTAGATCCGAGTAATAACCGTTATAAAAAAGTTATTTTTTTGTTTTAAAACTGGCTACTAGCGAATAACAAAATATCTTTCAAGAGTTGGCGGTATTTTCATGAGATGCATGAGGTCGCTATTTTTTTAGGTCAGAAGTTAGCTCGGAAGTTAATAATTGTTTTTATAAGTAAAATTAAAAAGTGGTCTTCCTGCCAACTTGCTTTTCTCTTTTCTTGCTTTCGTATATATACACTTTGTTTCGTTGCGTGTCAGCTTAAGATGAAATGTCTGGATTTTACTAAAATAACAGCGATAAGGATATTTTGACGAAGAAACATAATTCAGTCATGTGGGAGGGCATCGATTGGAGTCAACACTAATGACTTGGAAAAATTGCCTGGGTCTATTTCGCACTAAATATTGAACGGTGTGCTCCAACAAACTGGAATGATTCAAGTAACTTACTTTGTCGCGCTCGTGTCTGTAGCTCTGAAATGGTCTTTCTTGGGTTTTAAGTACAAGGTACAATCAAGTTATCTATCTTGAAGGGTTTTTTGCTAGTGTACAGAAAGCATACAAATTGTCGTGCGTGTGTCAAAAATGAACAATAAAAATCCTTTCCTTTACTTCAACTACTGATGTAAATTGTAATTGCTGTCTGCAAATTGGAAGTAAACACAAACTTGATAGCCTTCGGCTCTTCCTGAAGACGTCTTTCTCTCCAAACTGTGGACTACTTCAGATGGCCGCTGGCGTAATTAGCGGCGACAACAGATCAAGCACTGACGTAGCTTCGCAATTTTGTTTTTTTTTTGGTTTACTAATATTCTCAAAATATCAAAGAAAACTGAGAGTTTCAAGTAATAGTCTAGTAAGATTTTTTTTTTCCTTTTTCCTGTGTGTGGTGCTCCCACGCATTATATCTCGTAACGGGATGCGAAAGCGTGATAACATCTGACAAAAGCAATAATTAAAAATACATATTTCAAAGAAAAAAAAATGAGCACTTTTATACTGGTATCGCAACATTTTTTAAAAACAGACAATGGTAACTCGAGGTTTGAAAGTCGCTAAAGTCAAGCAATTTTCACCATCAACGATTTTCGATGGTAATTTGAAAATTTTATTCTCGAGGTCTCATTTAATTGTTGGAAGATTTAAGCTAAAGCTCCAGTTCCCCTCTTCTCCAAACTCGGTTCTCTAGTCTTCGTTCCTTACTGCGCAAGTTTGAAGAGAGTTCCGTTGCAGGCTTGACTTTGATTGGTTTTAAAAACAATTCAAAATGAGCGGAAGTAAAGACCAGTGACTCAATTTAGTCACGTGTTTGTCAGTTAGGCATGCGCAATTCAACTGTAAGTTCTTTGCTCGTTTCCCGACCGCTGGTCAAGGGGAACGAAGACTCTGGGTACGAAGTTATCACTTCTACTGCATCCGGTAGGGCCGCTGGGGCTCGGAACACGAGATCAGAGCCTGTGTGGTGAAATAAAGGAGATATTTTCACATGATCTGGTTCGTCGTGTCAACCAATCAAATCTTGTAAATTGCAGATTAATATCAGAGGTGAAAGAGAAATTACCAAACACAGCTGAGGAAGGGGAATTTCTACTCGCTGGTGCCCTCTTCACTACTCACTTGATCTTCCGGCCTCAACAAAAAAATTTTCAGATTAGACCACAATGCAGTTCACCAAACTACGCAACCGCGAATTCTTTTTCAATCACCAAACTGCAATTTTATTCAATTTCCATGCTAATCAAATGGCTATTAATTATCTCTTGAAATAAATGTTTCGTCCCTTTTGTATTTGTAGTGCAAAAAAGTGGAGGCTATGATTCAGTCAAAACACTTAACATAACAAAGGACAGGAAAGCAGACGAATTAAAAGCACAAAGACAGACATCACTGAAGGGAGTTTTCTATTCAGGCTAGATTTGAAATATCTGTCAACATGATTTCATCGTAGTTCACCTCAGCAGAACCTAGCTAAGGTAATGTTTGATTTCACCTTTAAAGAAAAAAAATTCAACGAGTTTTCAAATAACACATTTACTGTCTACTGGATCTAGCTGGAACACAGAACTCTCTCAAGTGATGTAATTCAAAGTATAATGATCGACTTCTTCCTTTTTAAAATTCAATTTGTTTTCAAATCAGTCATTACTAGCCACTGATGTTTGAGGCAGAAGTCTTCCCGGCCGAAACGCAGTCTGTTCAAACCTACATGTCATTCTCCCTAGCTCGACGTCCCATTTAAATTCGATTCGTGAATTTTAAGCCTCTTCTTGAATCTTTGTCGACGTCGGCGAGGTAATAAGAAAAAAACAGTCACCCACAGGGATGTGCTTCCAGTAAGTTAGTTAAGCAAGATAATGTATTTTAAAATGAGATTTACCAGTAATTATACCCTTACTTGTAACGTGTACATTTTCTTTACTGTTATCCAGGTGGTTAGAGTTGTTGTTCTTATGCACTGACACTTGGAATCTCTTTTTTCACTTTTATCTCTCTTCATCTTTTGTACTGTAGATGTATTCTGATCTGTTCTTTAAATGTAATGATGTAAATTTCAATTATCTTTTTGCGTTCCTTATCCGGCATCTTGTGTTGAATCTTTACTGATTTTTGTTTGACCAGTTGTACTTGGAAATTACACCTTCTTTGAGTTTTACCGATAATTAATTTTCTCATGCAAACAGACCAAATTGAAACTTTCTGCCTGAAATGCGATCTGATTTTTTTCCTTTCCTCTTGCTTCTCGTTCTGTCGACAAGAGACGATTACATTATAGTCTCTTGCTGTCGAGGAATCAAACGAAACAAAATCATTGGGTTGCACTTGTGAAAGCTAAAAATGGTCCTTTTTTTGGCTTTTTCTCGTAAAAAAAATCGTATCAAAATTATATTACGAAATTTACATTTTGATTAACCTGTTAATTATTTGACCATAATTTCATGGAATTTCGAGGAACATATACATTGTCAATTATTTCTGTAATCAGCATTTCAGCTTTGAATGAGACTGCAGTGATAAATTTTTAACCAGATTTCCGCATGAAATAAGAGATTCGTTAGTGGTTATATTTTCTTTCGAGTTAATGAACAAAAGTATTAGTTTCTAAACTGAAATCATTGAGCTGCGTATGCAGGCAAATAAAAGACAGTACTTACCTATATTTATCGAAGGTAAATTAACCGCTGTACTAAGTTAGTGAAGCAGACGTTTTGTGTGCTAGCCCCTGACCAGAGCAAAGTGCAGATACCGGACTTTTTAAGGGGGTGGTGGTTGGTACATTGGGGTTGTAGAATCAATGGAGCACGCCCCCCAAATGTTGCAATTTGAGAATTTTAATATTGAAAACTGCTACACCAGAAATACTAGTAATGCGGCAAAGTAGAAATTACAATGAGGTACCTGTCCAGAGGGTTTGTCTTTTTTTCTGCAATCATTGTTATAATCTTTATTGATTTTTATTTTATTTTTGCTTCTCCATATGAGGGATGGCTAGCCACCCAATCCACCCCTTCCCCCCCCCCCTAAAATAATTTTTTCTTCTTGAGCCAGTTTTTGTAACCTGTCATTTCCAATCACGTGACTGGAGCCAATCGATCGGATCCGATAGAAGCCGAAGCCAGAGTAGTCAGAGTAAGGCTTGATACTGATCGCCTCGGGGTCGGAAAACGGGAAAACTACAAACTATGACCACGATTAAACAACAATATGTATTTTTTTTTATTCAGAAATATTTCCGGAAACCTGCGTCTTTAGGGTATTGGATTTGTAGCCGTCTACACCAAAAGGTTTTCAAATTCCCAGTCATTTAAATCCAGGAACATTCAAACTAAAAGGTTACCCTGGAGACGGAAAAATATCCGGATTCATTTGACAAATTTGTTTGCAGTGAAAAACATTGCTGGATTAACATTTTGCAGACAGAAATTATCACTTAAGATTTTGGTTCCTCAAATTCTCCAGAAATTGACGCGTCCAAACCAGGCCGTTTTCATTTCGGATTCGCCTACCAGTGTCAGAAACGGCGAAACGAATTCGGTATCCAAACATTTGCCACGAATCAGGAATTATTTTTTAGTGTGAACGGGAATCGAACCCGCAAACAGAGCACTGTTTTTAGGGTGATTTTCAAGATTTTTTACGGCTAATATGACGCAGGAAAACAACGTTAAATTAGCTAGTGCTATTTCTGAAGTAAGTCTTGCTCAGCGCCTAGCGGGATCATTGTCCTGCTGTGAAAGAGGCATAATTTTATTTCCTATCCGAATTATTATCGTTGCGTTGTGACTGTTGTGAGCACGATATATTTTTGAAGCCACTGCTCTTAGAAAATAAGAAAATAAGAAACAGCTGTTTCAGTTGTAGAGCACAATTTAACAAAAGGTATAAAAAACAGTTTGCACATTTCATTTTAGAGTAATTTGAAAGTACTTTTGCGCGCAGTGCAACCCCCTAGTGTACTCTCCAAGACTAAGAAAAATAACCAAAAATTTGGGATAAAAAAAGCACCAGTTTCGTGACTTGTGGGGGTTTTGTCATCTAGAGGCAATGTGTTGTTTATATTAGGTCCAATTCAATTAAATGAGGAATTTAACGAGGATCATTTTCAGTTATCTAAAGCACGGTGGTGTTTGTATACCCCATGTGGACGTTCGCCTGATGATACAGCTTGCTTTTTCTTGAATTTAGTTTCCTGCGAAATCTCAGTTCCGCAACAGAAACTCTTATTAACCAATAAAGGCAAAATCACCTCTTAGGAAAGTTTTGTGTTTGGTAAAGGGGATTAGCATGCAGTAAGCATGTAAAGACCTTAACAACATATCAGTCAGATTGTTTTCCAGCTTATTCCAAGCATTTATGTCTCTTTTCTGTATTTTAAAAAGATAGATAAGCTTGTCCAAAAACTTGCACTGTATCAGTTTCTGATTTGCCCCTTAGGGCCGAGATAAACGGAGATAATTATAACATAATGCTGTCACTGGTATGTGTATCGGTCAGTTTGAAATGTCTAACACTACGAAGCCAGAAGTGGGTACATATTATTCATCTGTTTTTTTGTATTTTTTTTTTTTATCTCAAATCCTTTGTGGATAGGTGATTCAGTTACAAGGTCACCGACGAAAAAATTGGCTGCCAAAATGAAAACATCAACAAATTGTTCCTGAAGATTCATAGGCGTCGCTGAATCTTTTCAGTCTTTTCAGTATTAAATGTCTTAAACGATTAGACCTCTAAAATTGGGATTAGTGATTAAATGATAAAAATAGGACAAGCGTGTGTTTAATGTTCACGTTGAGAGCAGATGATCGCACACACAATACACATTTGTGGAAGGTCAGTAATTCGTGGTCACAATCAATTTTAAAGATCTAAACGTGATGAGACCGCAAATCACCTCAAGAGCGTCGTTTACCACATGTCGCGTTTTACTAATAAAATATTTGCATTCGACTACCCCTTCAGACCGGAGACATTCTACTGCTGACAAAGAACCTTAAATATCGTGCCTTTTTCCGTTCTTTTCAATTCTCGAACCTGCCTGGCAGACAGACATTTCTGGGTGGGTAAATCTGTGACACATGATTGTGATTCCGTAGTACACCGCACCCTTAAAATAAGGCTTTCCGTGTTTATCAAAGCCATCTATCCTGTCAAATAATTAACACTTTTTCATCGTGAACCAGTAAAATCCACAGAAATCCACTAGACACTTTGCGGCCCACGGCGATTTTAAAATTTAAAGGGGCGAAACAGGAAATTCCATTTTCCATTCGCGCACACAACGTGAAAGTCGTCAAACGTTGTTCGCTGTTTTCCTAACCGTAGCGCATTTACCTGCTGCTAACGTGTTTTCTCTCTGGATATCACTTGGTTCTTGTTGAATCATCAAGCCAAGGTAGACAGTTGTTATTTGGATTTTCTTATTTACCCCAGGGTGTTTATTTTGTTTGCAAATATATCATATCAGAGAAGACGCGCTTAACTTGGAGAGAAACAACACTTAAACCAAAACTGTTACGCATCTTTGCGGAAAAATGATTGTTTATATCATCATGATTGGGCTTATCGACGGCTTTTATCGCAAAGACAAGACGTTGACCTGACATTCATTTACAGATACTATAACTATGATAAATCAGGTCCAGCCAAGCAATTTCACTTCCCTTGCATTGACGCGCAGTGCATGCGAACTATCTTTCTGTAGTCTCGCTCATAAACTAAAGCAATCGATGTTCCATCATCACTGGCGTCTCAACAACATAAACTGATCCCACTAACAACGCGTCTTTTGTTTTCCAGGGTTATAAAAGTTCACGGTGAAACCGCGTCACTATATAAACTGCAGTGAAGAAGCGTCGCACAATTTTGACTTGACAATATGGCTGCAGCGTTCATCTCGATTGTGGTTTTCGTTCTTTTTCAGTCATGCACATGTGCCAACTTCAAAATACCTCCTAACCCTCTCCTGGAAAGCGCTGAGGGTGAGTGAAATTCTTATTTCTTTTCGTTATTTATGGTTATGGAAAATTGTACCAAATATCATGTTTCGCCCTTATGGTGCAGTAAGGTTTGAATGCAATGCAAGATATTACCTAATTGTCTTGTACCATTCCTTAATTTTCCTCTCTCTCAGAAAGGAACTTTTTTGTCATCTGTTTCAGCAATCTCAATATTTCCCCTTGACTATTTAATTTCTGAGTAAATTGGAACATTAAATAACGATCAAATACATTACAGTCTTTATGGTGATTTATATAGCGCGCAAACACTCCAGTAAGACTCCAGTGGTTCTGTAGGAAAATTCGCTTTCGGTTTGGCCATAAAATGAACTGTTTTAAACTAAAACTGTTCGCTATTTGCACTTCCCCAACATTGTGTTTAAACAGCATTTTTTTCAAGTTCTACGCATCACTACTTGCTCATGTTTCATCGCTCCAAAGTTGACCGTTCATTGCATCTCTTGTTGTCGGCTAGGTCATGTTATTCAAGATGACTGTGTTGCATGCAGAACAAAATTATCGTGATACTACGAAGCCGGAAAGGATGACAGATCGTGACGGATATATAGACAGTCAGTGAAAATGTTAACCAAGCGACACAGATCGCACTCCTTCAAAGTTAAATTTCCATCTATGATTGTCATAACGTGGCTGTAATACCAAAACTCGTTGTTAGTCATATAGCCTCTGAAAAATTTCATCTGTAAAGAAATATTTTTAGGTGTACACATGTGAAAACCGTAATCAAAGAATACTGCCTAAAATGATGCAAATAGCGTGATCTTATCTCATGTTACCTCTAGCTCTGAGGGCTGACAAACATCTTCGTCACGGAAGCCGCGTGCCACGATCACGAAAACTTTAGCCAAATCTTAATCATTTATGTATTTTAAAATGTTGTTGTAGCGCTATTTTTTAAAAGAGTGATACAGTAAAAAAGCTGCGTGTAAGAAAAGAACCTGGCGGTTTAAGAAAATGCTGACGGAAATTTGCCATTTTAAACCCAAAAATACCAGACCTTGTTTAGTCAAGCAAGATCACTCAGGTTCTTATATGTGGGTTACAGTTAAATTATGATAAACATTTAACCTAGGAGTGTGACATTGGGATTGCAAATTTATATCACCAGAAAATACATAATACAGTGGTAAATAAATACTGTATATATATTGAAGGCCAAACCCAAGTTTATTTATTTCTCTGTTAATCAACTATATCTCCTTCATAGAAATTAAGAACCTAACTTAGTCTAAATTGCCAATAGCTACCCCACAATACAAGGACCTATTTTGCCAGACTTCCAAAAACGGAGTTTCTTACAAGCGCGTTTTTCCTGTAGGTAGTTTGAGTATGTGCATACATAGCAGAAATGGCCATTTGAAGAAAACTTGACAAGTTCGATGATCGTTGTTTTCTTTTTGTCGACAGGCATGAAGTGTCTGTACGAGGATTCAGTCTACAATCCGTGGCAGCGTTTTGTTAATGAGAAGTGTACTGGGTACTGCACTTGTAACGGGAGGAGTGGTGACGTGGGATGTGTTTCTTTGTGTCCTCCAAGCCCCGTACCTTGGTGCTCCCAGGGAGAGCTCCCTGAGACCCGCAATGAACCGGTTCCGGATATTCTTGACCCACTAGGCAGATGTAGTTGCAAGCGAAAGTCTTGTAACCCACGTCCTAACCTTCCGCCTCCGCCTCCCCTTGGGGGATCTATGGAACATCACGGTGAGTAAATTATATTAGCACCAGCTTTATTGTCCTCACGTTTCACGAGTGGTGGGGCGGCTCCAAAGCAAAATCAAGAACGCTTCCAGCAGGAAACAAGGAACTCAAGGAAATCATGAGAGTATAGCATTAAACGAATTCTATTTTTCATGTGCCATTTCATGATTTCTTTATTTTTTTTATTTTATTTTATTTTATTTTATTTTTTTCCATGTTCTATTTTATGATTCAGTTCATTTTGTACTCTTATTTGGTTATTCTTGCCCGTTATGTTTAATATTCTTGTTCCCCTTTACTTGAAGTCAGAATGTCTGTGCTACCTTAATCTCTGCATTTTCAACTTAAAAACAGCCTTTTCTAGCTTTTGTATTTTAGAGTTTTATCACTCACGTTTTGTAATGCTTTGTGCATATACAGTTACATATTTTTATCGCTTTTCTAATTCTCATACCTTAAAAGACATGAGAATAGACCATATTTGTATTCTCGGTATTAGACGGCTGGAACTAGCTTGCAACTGAGACTAATGCGGGGAGTCTTTTCAAAAGCAAATAGAATTGATTTCTTTTTAGTGATATTTCCCCTATGAGCCTCCACTGCAAGCTAGTTCCAGTCCAATTCCAGGAATACGAATATCATCTATTAGAAAAGCGATAAAATATGTAAATTTTACCCATAGATACATATATATTTTTAGTCACTGTTTTTGACTTAAAAATGACCTCAAAGAGGTCGCGATGTCGTTTTGAATATATCGCTGGTTTTGATCTTAAAATGTGTTTCGAAGAAACTGCTTATTAGGAAGACACTTTCCTACAGGAAATTGGATGATCGATCGCGCAAAATGCCTGGATATCGTTAATTATTCATAGCCGGCGAAGCGGTAAATTTGAATGTGAACACATGTTGAATAGGTCAGAATAATAGAGAAGGACCCAAATTGGCCAAGTTGAGTCCTGTGAAGAAAATCGCTTTTCTGATTTCCTGAAGTTCTAGCACGGCTTTTGGAAGAGTAATGATTAAACTACAATTTGAGCAGTAAACCAAAGGAGATTTAGAAAGTATAAAGACTATCTCTTGGCAGTTGAAAAACAGCCGAATTGCGTCTCTCTCTTTTCATCATCCACAGTCATCCCAGAGTGCAGAGGCCGCGTTCCAAATGAATGGTTTATAAACGAGAAGTGCACTGGACGGTGTCGTTGCCGGTTGAGTGGCATCGTTTGTGTTTCTCTCTGTGCACAGATGAGAGTCAAATGCTCTTCAGATGCCGAGATGGAAACCTATGACCAGCCAATGGATGATGTGGGCCGATGCACGTGCAAGCGAGAGAGATGCGTGGAAAAAATCGGGGTCTGGTAAGAACGATATCGGGGAGCATCATCACGGGTACTCCCACAAACTGTAGAAAATGGTCCCTCCGTCAGCACAACTAAATCTGTAGATAATGGCCCCTCCGTTAACAGAACTAAAACTGCAAATAGCGGTTCCTTCGTTAACAGAATTTAAACTTTCCTAGGAACTAAGAAGATGGTAGACGGATAATTTTTAATTAATCCATAAATTGTGTTTCCAATCATGAAATTTGTTAACGTAACCCCTTTCCCGTCCTCACAGCTGTTAACCACCCTGAATTTGTTCTACAAAATCGAATTATTCTTGTCGGATTTGGGAAAATTCCTGGGGAGCCTCCCATATAAAAAGTAAGGGGGTGCTCGCCGTATCTTTTAGGGGTTAAAAAAAGCGGTGTGGTACTTCTTAGGGTGTTGAGCCTCATAATGTCCACAGCGGGAGTTTTCACGGAACCTTTTGCGGTACGGTATTAAACGGAAAACAATTGTTGTTTTATTGGTACCTCTGAGGGGTGAAAAAAATTTCAGGCCACGTGGTACCTCTTAGGGGTTCTTTTCAAAATTTTGGACGAGCATCCCTTCCTTTTTATATGGGAGTCCCCCACCCCGGGGAAGATCCACCTCCTTGTGAAATATCATACATACGATGAGTTCCATTCCATCTCTTAGCTTAGCCATGTTGTTAACGAAAAATACATTCACTAAATGTTTTGCTGATCAATACCAGGGCAGCTGATAATATGCAATGAAAAATACAGTTGCTTTCTGTATACTTTGATAAGCAGGGACAAAAATTTTGTTATGATTTCTTTTTTTTCTGTTCACCATTAAAAAAAAGCGCTAACCTGCTTGCTTGGTTTATTTTTTTGTAGATTGCAACTTTGATGGCCAGAATCCGGCAACATGTCGTGATCAATAGTTTTTGTTAAGAATGAAGAAAGCAGTTACAATTAGAACAGCAGACATTGTAGTATGTAATAATAGTCATAGCTTAGTGCGTTCAGCCCTGCGTAGCTATGTTAAATATCAAATATTATCAAGTATGTTATCGTCATGATTTGATTAATCACTTAATTAGGTTATACTCTGAAGTTTATCAGGACACGCGGACATGATGACTTTACCTGTTTCTCTTGATTAGCTTTATAATTGATGACGGATGTATTCCTGTTAAATGAAAATAAAAAATGCAAGGTAGCCCGAAGTGTTTTCTCTATTGATGATGGACTTCTTCTCTTGGAGTGAAACTTCATGCGCTTAAAGCTGTACACTAAGTGTCCTGTGAACAACAGAACTAATGAACCACTTGAAACAACTATACAGAATAATTTCGTCATTCATTTAAAGCAAATGCGCTATGTATGCGCGCTCATGGAACGAGAAGGTCGCGCGGGAAGTGAGGCTTGTCGAGACAGAAGTGAGGCTTGTCGCGTGAGAAATGAGGCCTGTCGCGCGGGAAGTGAGGCTTGTCGCGCGGGAAGTGAGGTCTGTTGCGCGGGAAGTGAGGCTTGTCGCGCGGGAAGGTTTCTTGCTTGCTCCGCGATCCATGCAAGCGCGGCGTGTCTTTTTATCAGGTTTTCTTCTTTAGACTTTTGCAACAAGGCAGGAATCTTTTCGACAAATCTACATGGAGTATCAGCTGCTTGAAAGTAATGCTTTGTCTTCTCGAGAAAGGAGTCAGAAAAAGGAATGTAATTAGCTATTTTAAAATATTCAGAAAACTGATATGGTAGATCAACTTAGGCTGTGGGTGGACGAGGAACACAGCCCAAGGCAACGAATTTTCAATATAAAAGTGCAAGGATTCAAACAGTATTAGAGTCATAAAGACAACTTCTTCTGTAACAAACCTATGAGCATTTTTACGTTAGAGCAAATCAAAGAGAATTGCATTTAGTCGTCAAAAGTAAGGGCCGCCACGAAGCTCTTCGGAACGTCTCACAGGAATGGCTGAGAAAATGATATACAAACAATGGTAACAAGGGACCCTAGCCCAAAAACAACAGAGTTTCGTGCTGACAAGATCCAATGAAATTAGAGGTTCTAGGGAGCTTCATGATAACAGAAAGTAAATGCCAAGTAATTTCAAATATAAAGTCCATGATATATGAGAAAAGTTCTTTATCCTTGTAACATGTAAACTGTTCTCGATTTTCATTGTTACGGAGACGAAAAGAACGATATTGTGCTGTTTGAAAATTCCAAGGTATTATGTAAATTTAACCTTCTGCTAGAACTGAAATTGCAAAGACAAACCGACCTGTGGGGTTAAAGTATTATAAATTAAACTTGCATAGGTTTTTTCTGAAAAAAGAATCATTTACCTAGACTACACCATAACTGGCTCCACTCCCTTAATTGTCGGAGAAATTTAATTAATTTGATTAAATAGCCTTTTCATTGCACCCTGTGCGTTTGGAGCTAAAAAAAAAAAAATAATCTGTAAAATATCAAAATGATCAATTATACCTCCGATATAACATGCTCTGCACGTGATATTATAATTTGAATGTAAACAGTGTCTATTGTGATACTTTCCCTGGGCAAAACTTTGTTTTACTGGAGGTGATTCACACAAAAGCTCGGCCCATAGCGACAACGATTAAATTACATTTGTTTTCTGGCCTGCGAAATCACGGATTTAAAATCAGATTTCAACTGGATTTTTTTCAAGAAGCCATTCTTACTAATGTTTCATGGCAATTTGGATATATCCTGAGTGGGCAATACTTGCCTACTTTGCAATTGTGGTGTAACTCATACAGTAAATATGAATACCGTTATTGAACAGTTTTCCCAATTAAAATGATATTTCTGGTCACGCTGTGAATAATGAAGGGACTTTTTAAAAGTCCCTAACCATGGGTACTTTGTCATATGGTTTTCTTTCTTACCTGTGTAATGATAATAAAATTTGTAAGGGTATTGAAATTGTAACGTGGGGTCTTGACGGAAATAAATATTTCATCTCCGTACCTGTACTGTTCTATTTGCTGCTATTACTTTCACTGTTTTCACCAGATACTAACTTGAACCGAAGGGCTTGTAACGGTAGGTGAAACATATTTCTTCCGCTATAATTTAAAAGTTCATCTTTTTGAGCTTCAAATTGAAAACGTATCCAAGAAGACAGGTCTAGAAATAAGTTTTATCAGTGGATGATTTAGTCAGCTACGGTTTTTGAAATCTTTGTAGACTTTGTAATCTTGTAAACTCACGAAAATAGATTTGGAGTGTTTCAGGAACTGATTATACGTTTAGAATCTCTTCACAAAGTTCTGGAGTTTTGAAAATAGGTTCGCCAAAACCACAGAAACATATCCAAGTCTTCTCTGATTGGAAGTGTAATTAAAACAACACGGTTAAAGAATGCTTTGATTTGAGGTTCAATCGTTGATCACGACTTAAATATCGACCGAGAAAAACCATACTATACTCAGATCTTGAGCACCTAGGGAAAGCTCAATGTCCTTAATTTCAAATCAAGTTTACTAATATGTACATTAAATTATTCAGCCTTTACGTAAGCATTAGAAAGAAAACGATAACATGTAAACTTTTTTTTCGCGGTACTTACGTGTGAAGTTCTTGTTCAAGTCCACGAACTGCTATTGTTTATTTGATTAACAAAGTGACGATCTGAGAAAGTTGTCTCAAACTAGCCAACCTTTCTCAGTGTAATTGAACATGACTCATAATTACGGAGTGATTAAACAATAAGGAAAGGTTTATGCAATTAATACGCATGTTCTCATTCCTTTGTTTTATTTATTTTCACTCTATATAGATATACAATGCGCCTGACAGTCTTAACTACTTTGGCTGTGGTATTTCTTATTGCTCTGGCAGGTCAGTAAGTAACAAGGTCAAACTAACAACCTTATTACCGTAGGTACTCGTGATGTTTATAAACTGGCCCAATTTGAACGTTAAAACAATTGTTTCGGATGTTAATGCATGCATGTCAATCTTGCATGCATTCGGTCCATTCGGGCCTTGACGCAGAAGATGAAAACTTGTTTAGACATTTGAACAGTTTATGCTTCCGCTGACGCTTGTGGAAGATAAGATGTTCGCAGCCTCCTTGACTTTCTATCGTCTAATATCCAACCCGTGCTCGTGGAATAATGACTAGTCTTAATTAAACATGAATTAAAACAATACTCTTTTTCTTTTCAACAGCGGTAGAAGCATGGAGACTTGGATTCTCAAAAAAGTCCAGGGGTAAACTACATACTTTGATATCATCGAGGTCCCGTCCACTACGCCGAAAAATTTGAAAACGTAGCCTTGTTTCTACGGTTAGGCCTCCCGTCCACACCAATCCGTCACGAAAACGGAGCTTTTCGAAAACGCTCTTCAAACTGGAGGAATTTGAAAACGTCGGCTTTGCGTTTCCGTGTGGACGGAAAACATTTTGAAAACGGAGCTTTTCGAGAAGAGTGACGACACGATAATCATGTGATTTCCCTGGGCGAGTTTCCTCAAACACAAATCCAAAATGACCGATGATTGTTGCGTTTTCAAATTTCCCCGCACGGGGCCCAAGTTTGTAGCTCGTTATTCATTTCTGGTCCTTTTTGCTTCGTTATTACCTCAGCAGTGTTCTTTCCATGTTTCTTTCCAGTTACAGGTGATTTTCACACCACAGAAAAGTACTTTGTGTTGACACAGACTCTATAAGAAATCAAGATTTATTTATTTCATATGGGAATCTTGTTCGCCCACTCTTGAAATAAACGGCAAAACGTTTTCTCGAAAACAGTGCCAAGAATTTTGATAACGCCGCTGAAAAGTCGCCGCAAAGATCTCGAAATGTTCGCTTCCAGACAAAAAAAAATACATCTTCGGACGTTCTACCAGTAAGAGGTTTGAAGGTAATTCAAATCCAGGTTTATTCGCAGAATAATGAATACGTAAACTTTTAAATAGGGTAGCCCGTTCAGCTCTAAGGCTGGCCTCTAAAGGGGCCCTGTATCTAAACGTTATACAGATTAAAAGCCTAAAATACAATAATAAAACTTAAGAACATTTACAACCTACTAGCAAAATTATAAGATAGTTATTTAGAAAACACCCTGTAAGATAGCCCGCATTAAGAGCCGTAAATACCGGCACATTAAGTAAACAAGACAAGCCGTGATTCAAACTTAGGTAATGTAATAAATATAGATTATTTGTATTACTCTCTTATGTAATGCAGAGTAACTCTTATCATTCTTTTACTTTATCTTGGTTCTTTGTCTTAATTTCCCCTCACAGGAAAAAAAAGACCTGCTAAACCTGCCAAAACGACAGAATCAACCTCGGAAACAGCAGCCCTGAAATTGTCAGTACCGGAACCAGCAGTCCCAGAATCGGAATCGACCACGGCCCCGACTACGGCCCCGGCCCCGGAATCAGTAGTCCCGGAATTGGAAACCCAGGAACCGGTAGTCCCGGAATCAGCAGTCACGACTACGGCCCCGACTACGGCCCCGGCCCCGGAATCAGTAGTCCCGGAATTGGAAACCCCGGAACCGGTAGTCCCGGAAACAGAAGTCCCCACTCCGGCCCCTACTCCGGCCCCAGCCCCGGAATCAGTAGCCCCGGAATCAGCGGGCCCGGAATCGGGATTCCCGGAATCAGCAGCAAACAACATAAGTAAGTGGAAATCTATTCTTATCAGGTGGCCGCCGTGTTCACAATGCAGCGTTTAACTAGGAACCTTTTGGTCCCCTGTCATCCACTGCTGAGCCAAACGAGCCAGACGAGCCACTCAATATATTGACCTAGGACTTAACGCATATATAGATTATTCCTCGTTCTTTAATCAACTGCCGAGCCAAACGAGCCACTTAATGTATACACCTTAGACTTAACGCATAATAGATTATTCCTCGTTCTTTCATCCACTGCCGAGCCAAACGAGCCAAACGAGCCAAACGACCCACTAAATATATACACCTTCAAGAGTGGCCCTGTATTGTGTAGTTGCTGGATAAAATACCTGTTTTAATAATCTACGTCGAAAATAATTTCCATGTAGACTCATGATTATTCTGATGGTAATCAGTGAAATACACTAGAAAAGGTTTGAATGTGGGTTTTTATATGATTGTGATTTCTCCTTTTTTCGCCCAAAGCACAATCAATATTTGAAAAAGTAGTGGATAACGTGGTTTACTCACTGCAGGGCAGGTAAGTGTGATCCCAGGAAAAGCTGGGGTACGTACCGATCTTCTATTACAGTTCCGCGTACTGGAGTCTCCTATATATATATGATTTTATTATATGGCTGTGTCTAACAAGGACTGGGAACTACAGAATTTACGAAATTGATAATGACTACGGGCAGAAGCCATAATGGCTCCTGCCGTGGGCTAGATTTTCTCATTTTGACCGGCATCTAGACCGGTTACATTTTTCGGTGAAAAAAGTTGCAAACTAAAAAAAAATTTTGACTATTTTCTTCTAAAAAATATCAGTAGAAGTGCCAAAAAGACTGATGAGAAAAAAAGTAAACAAGAGGAGCAAACTTTTAAGATTTAAGTTCAGCTCATCGCCGTTCGCAAGCAATATGTCATCTAGTACAAACTAGTTACATTAAACGAATGAATTTTTTTTTGTTTGCCATATAATAAACATCTTATTAACCGAGCTTACTCGGTCTGTATGGGAGAATCTTGAACTTGGTTTTGTGTACAGACCTCACTGCGTTCAGTCTGTACTCACGACCTCGGCCAAGATTCTTCCATACAGACCTCCTGCTCGGTTAATAGGAGCTAAGAGTAAATCGAAAAAAAGTTTTAAGATATTTTCTCTAAGTAAACGCGCTGCCCCTGGATCATTGAGTTGTGTTCTTGGGCAGACATTTTATTCTCACAGTGCAGCGTCTCCCCCCACCCAGGTTTATAAAGAGATTGCCCTTAAGTTGTTAGATCAACATGTAACAGCCCTGCAATGCAATGGACTAGCATCCCATCCCAGGAGACTAGTGATAAACAAAGTTTATCACCAAAATCTTATATATAAGACCAATGATTCCTCCGACTGAGAGACTGGAGCACAATTTCCCGGGAGATATTTCATATAAAAACGACGGGGGTGCTCATCGCACCCTTAAGGGGTTAAAAAAAAGGGGATTTGTACCTCTCAGGGTGCTCAGCCTCAAAAGGCCCAAAGCGGGAGCTTTTGCAGTACCTTTTAGGGTATTGGGACAAAAAAAAAGTATGACAGGAGATAATGTGTTGTTTTAGAATTGGTACCTCTTAGGGGTGAAAAATATACTTCAAAGGACACTCACAGAGCAGGATCTTTTCTTAGGGGTTCTTTCAAAATTTCCGACGAGTACCCCCTCCCCCCCCCCCTCCGTCCTTTCTATATGGGAGTTCCCCCGGGGTACAATTTACCTTTCCTGTATAATAACATCTAATTAACTTACTTTAAATGCATTCAGAATTTGTCATACTCATGTCCCCGTTTGTTTACTTTGCAGGCGTTAGCCGCCTTGTTCTAGAATAACGTGGATCATGAAAAATAAAATAAAACGAAGAAACAGGAATGATTAGAGATGTGATTAGAGTATAGAAGATGTGGAATAAAGATCCACTAACGAAGGAATGTCTTTTTTTTGTCTTACTTATGTTCAAATCGATTAGTTATTTGTTTTACCAAAGCGTGGGTTAAAGTGACTGGCAACAGTTTCCAGCACTTTCCAAGACGTAGATTTCAGTGATGAGTCATCTTAACCACTCTTTATCAGTTGTCGACACAATCATGGTATCAAAAAAAACTGCCCAATCATTGGTGAACATGTTGTTCTCATTTTTCGTGCCACAATAGGTAGCTAAAAACACCCTTAATTTTAGCTTTAACTCAAAACCTAGCCTTGGTGACCCCTATTTTTATTATTATCAAATTTTGATCAGCCGGATAAAACTCGACTTTTGGCAAAGTTTTAAAAATTCTGTACGTGGGTTTCGAAATTTTAGAAACGTTTTTAAAAGAGGACGCGTATGTTTCCTGTAAGGCCTTCATATAACCAGGACATCGAAGGTTCTTCCCACTTTTAAGCTCAGGCATTCTTTGCTTTGCACCGAAGTTTGTTCTTTAAGATCCTTTCGAGTAAAAGAAAGCGCCGTCTGATATTAATACGCCCTCAGCTCCTTCCTCGCCACAGTAATGAAACACAACAGGGTTCGCCTCACAATATCATACAATCATACAAGGTCAAAGGACAAAAGAACTTGTCAACAAAATATGGTTCACAATCTCCTTGCCGCAACTTGACGAAACTGGTAGAACACGTCAGAGGCGCTTGTAAACCATTAACACGACTTGTTTTTTTCTCGATCCAGGTTCCCCTGAGTTTCATGCGCTAATTTAGAGACTCAAAGCTCCCATAAATCACGCGAAACTGACAAAGATTATCACTTTTTATAGACGTTTTTCAATTTCAAAAGCTTATTGGATACATTTAGAAAATATTTGGCGTTGGAAATCAAACAATGTATCAATGATTCTTTGTAACAATATGTTTTAGTTTGTTTTGTATCAGTTTGAACAAAATGAAAGGGGTAAAATTTGCTTTTTAACACTTCAATTTCAACGAGACAACAATATTGCATATTGCGTGCATTTTGTCAAGGACACAAATAAGATAGGCGATAAAAATGGAGAAAATCTCAAACTTGCGTGACCTTAACAAAAAAGCCGGGCAAAAAAGGTACGGAAACGGAATAATACCACTAATTTGACACTGAATGAATGCATTAAAAGTTAGGGAGGATTTCCAGAAAGCTGCCTGTTGTAATAAAGGATGTAATATTTGACACTGAATGAATGAAGTCAAAGTTCGTGTATTCGCTAAGATTTTTAGAACAGTGCCTGTTGAAGTAAGAGAAGTAAAATGGCAACCTTACACTGATTGTTAATAAGATATTCCAAAAAAATAAACTCATTCATTTCAACTAAGTAATGCTAATAACCAACATCAATCTAAATTGCTTATGGACAATTTGATATCTTTCATGGACTTATTAAACCATTTTAATGATGTTTGCATGATATTACTCAACACAGTTGAACCGTCTTTCGCATTTCATGAGTATTAATATTTTCTAAGCCCTTGTAAACCCTTGCAATGCAATAATTTTGCCCATTCTGAGAAAACATGGGACTTTAAAGCTTCCGAAAATGCGCTTTTACTGAAGTATAATGCAACGTAGACTTAAAAGGATAATACCCTTTGTTATATTTTTGAGTTTGCTTACTAGAGCAGACCGGCTTTTTTCATTTCCACATATTTTATTGAATTACACCCTCGTTAATTTGATCGGCTTTTCGGCAATGTAATATCAGTTTCCATTAAGGAAGGATCTCAACACACTTCTGATTTCCTGCCGCTAATCTGCTTCTATTTAACTTTCATAAAAGACACAAGGCTTTTTTTTTAGGCAACGGGGAAAGGCAATATTCTTAATTAAACTTGAACAGCCTCGAGGCGCATTAAGACAGTCTGAAAATTTGAATAAAAGGCTGCTTTTAATTTCACCACAGTACTCAGCACACACTGATCAAAGCAGAGCAAGGCAAGGTAAGAGGGCTAAGCCGGTCATCTTCTCATCTTCTTATGACCCACTTAAAGATCTGAGCAGGCTAGGCTGAAAAGGGGAAGAGTCAGTATAGAGAATATAACCCATGCATTTATCAAAGTTTGTTAACAAGGTTATAAATATGTTATCAAGGTCATAAGTTAGTTATCAAAGCTTCATTGGTATTCTTAGATCAGATGAAAACAAAGTTGGTAACCAGTAACTGTTAACGTCATTCAAGTCGAAGTTAAAAAGGGTTGCTAAAATGAAGCTGCTTAGTAGAAAGATAATTAAGCAAAGCCAATTATTGCTGATCCTGATGGCAAGGTCAAAACGTGGTTGTCTTGTTCAAATTAACACCACTCCTTTTTCCCTGTGGCTGTAAACATTGAGTACAGTGCAAGCGCAGTATCTCGGGTATTTTGGCATGTTGGCCTGACTTAAGCTTTAGATTCGATGTGTTCGATTTAGTTGTAAGAAAAACATCCCCCATAAAAATCTTCGTTTGGCAGATGAAGATACCGTAACAAACATTGAAAAGTTAATGAAGCTGCAAAAAGATCCCACAGTTTAGGGAAAAAATATTTTCCCTAAAAGTTGAGAAGAAAATCGTTAGTTAACTAATTACAGTAGGGACATTAACACACTGACCAAAAATTGGCAAACGCGTTGAAAAAGGAGCTAGTTTGCCCTTGAAAAACATGAAAGAAATTTTCAGATGTCGCTTGATACAAACTTGTACCTTGATGCTTGCTCATTTACAGCAATGATTCACTTTAGGAGCAAGAAAGAGCCTTGATGAAACAAACATCTAAAGCCGCTAAGCTTTGAATTACCTTTTTGTTTTTGCGCTTGGTCAACGGCAAGATTCATGCACGAACTTGTTTCCTCAACAAGCCTGAAGTATCCTTTACTGTAACAATGATGGGGAGAGGTCGAAAAAAGGCGGAGCAAATTAAAAAACACACACACGCACATTTGATAGGGTACATTTATTGGAAGTAGGGTTCTAAATTGAAAATTGCATAATTACGACTTATTTGTAAGAAGTTAGTCGAAATTTGATAGCGCGTGAGCGCAAAATACACGGAGGAGCACCTATAATGATATTGAATTCACTCAAACCGTATGGAACATTTCTTTTATTTATTCGTTAAAATGTGGCTTCTATTTTCCAGCTGCATAAAATGAACATTGTTTTTTCATTTCGCAGATTAATCCTAAAAATGAAGACGTTAGTAATTGCCTTCTGTGTCACATTTGTGGTCGCTAATTCATTGGCGGGTAAGAACGTTTCATAGCAGTCGAATATTTTTCGGCATTGAATATTTATGGCACATAACAAACACATTGTCGATAGATGGGAAATAGACCAATTTCGATATGTTGAAATTCAGCCAAAAACAATAGACCTCAGTACGAGGCTCTGAGGAATAACTACAGAACTTGTGGAGTTTATTCCCCAGAGCCTCTTGCTGAGGTCTATTGTTTTAGACTGAATTTTAATATATCGAAATTGGTCTATTATTTGCGCTCGGTTTATATCAAGTCAAGAGGCATTTTTTCCTTCTCTTATTTAGGCCCCGCCCATACTACGCCGGAGAAATTTGAACCGCAGCTTTAATTCTACGGTCAGTAGTCGATCCGTTCGCACTTATTCCTCGCGAAAACGGAGCCTTTCGAAAATGCTCTTCAAACCGGAGAAATTTGAAAATGCTGGCCTTGAGTTTTATCGTGGACGGAAAATATTTTGAAAACAGAGCTTTCCGAAAACAATGAGCTGACGATGATCATGTAATTTCCCTACAGGAGTTTTCCTAAAACATAAATCCAAAGTTACCGGTAATTGTTGTGATAATAGTTGTTTTTTGGATGTTTATAAAAGGCTAAAAGTTAATATATATGTGTTTTTATATTCTTCCGGCGTAGTGTGGACGGAAAACATTTGATGCTTTTTCAGAGGGAAACGTCGTTTCAAATTTCTTGGGTGTAATTTGGACGGGGCCTTTAAGTGACGCAACATAAGTAGCCTGACTGCTGTCAGTCATCCCCGCCCTCGGCCTAGTCCCCGGCGAGAGAGGCCGTCTTTTGCCGGGGGACTGGGCTACAACAGCAGTTATTTTACACTTACACAGTTAGTCCTCTTCATCCCGGGAGGGACGTAAGACGTCAACGATCTGTTTCCAACGGGAGAGTCCTTTGCAGCATGTTATGCCTCGCCCCATGTTAAGCCCATCTCTTCCAGCTCGGCTATCACAGTCCGTCTCCAAGTGGTTCTGGGCCGCCCTTGCTTCCTTCTTTTAGGTAGTGTTCTTTCTGAGGGCAGTCTTGAGCATGCCCAAGGGTAAGGACATACCCAAGTCATTACACTTATCGACTGATCCAGCAGCATGAAAAGCATTAAGTGAAAATAAATGATATCATCAAAACACTTTGTGTCCTGCCTCTTTCGTCTGAAGTTCTAGGCAAGCAGGCATTTATGGACGACTCTCAGCTGTCAGACGGCGGAACAGAAAGTATGTAGTATTTTCATCGCTTCTTCTGAAATTAGTTCACATCTCAGGTACGATCAGACAATAATCTCACCTT
>Ga0126338_10000098_pt1 | contig 31108 bp, 21 predicted proteins | sample OrbCmetagenome_2_FD_92529 | JGI IMG/M metagenome (GOLD analysis project Ga0126338, IMG submission 92529) | Coral microbial communities from Petempiche,Puerto Morelos, Mexico - Orbicella C C metagenome | ecosystem: Host-associated > Invertebrates > Cnidaria > Coral | place: Petempiche,Puerto... | reverse complement strand
ATTATTATTATTATTATTATTATTATTATTATTATAGGGTTGGTGCAAGCAAAATGTTCTAACAGCGTTTTCCGTTCACTTTTTCGCCATTAGAGTAAGGAAATAGCTTACCGAAACATGGACAATTTTGACAGAGTCGCCGAGGCTATATTCAACAAGCAGTTGCCCGGGCAAAATGACATCGAAATTCAAACCAAGTCCGCTATACTGACCTGCAGAAGGGCTAGGGGCACCGCTATTGCCGACAAACCCCTCAGGGCAGGAAATGCAAGTGTAAAGTTTCCAGATATCGCGGATGTACTCGGAAATAGGGCAGTGGATGTTCAGGTATACGAGTATTAAGTTTTGGGGTAATTTCATTATTATTTTCATTCCCTGTATTTGAATGCTGTTGTGGCTGCAGTTCAGCCAGATTGTGTATCCACGGACATTCTTCAAGTGCTAGGTAACCGCTCACTAGTCGTGCTTTCCGTCATTTTGTGTTTTCGCATCGCGTGGTGCTTAGATATAAACAAAATCGTTTTCCATCGGATCGTATCATGTGTTACCGAAGACCTAAATGGTGAGAAACAGTTTTTTGTACCTTTTGCGAATTGTTGTGAGTCTTTTTCTTGGCGATGTGTTAGTATTTAAGTTTATTTCTTTTCATTTTTGTCATCCAGATTGTTATCTTGGGTAAACCGTACATTCGTGTAATTCAGTGTTAAGGAAGCAAATTGTGCCGAGCAGTACTCGCTACCTGTGAATTAACGTCGTTTTGGGTTTGAAACTCTTCTGGTAAAGTTACCCAGAAACAGCCACATCTGTTCTCAGCCAAAGGTTATCTTGGCAAGCGTTTGAGAATGTTTCTGGGCGTTTGCTTCATTGATAACAGTACGATATTAATAGTTCTTTCTACGGTTACCTGAGTAGTATTTAATCCAGTAAATGTACATGTAGGCCATCTAAATACTGCAGTAAGGAGGGCCATAATCAAGATCGCATTGAGTCTTTTTTCACGTACGCCCAACGAGCTGGCGTAATGGCCGCAATAACGAGATCGCCTTTAAACGGGGTCTGGGCATCACTTTTGAGACTTTTCTTGGTTGAAGGACCAAAATCTTGTCTTTCTTTTCTTGTTTTAGTTGCTGTACATCCCAACAAACCCTTTCACCTGGGACAAGTCAAGCGAGTTAGTAACAACGTCCATCCTAGATGTCAAAGTGATAGCGTCACTTGGCCTAACCCGCCAAGTTATAAACATTTCCAATCTAGCAGAGGAAATCGATCTAGAGATTCCTTTCGAACCATTAACCCCTTTGTCAGCATCAGAAGTATTCTTTAAGCAAAGAGACAATGAGAGTATACAGTACCACATTTCTGAAGTGGATACGACCAATGACGCTATGGAATTCTATGTGAAATCACTTGGAGAGCAAGAACAAATGACAATTTTAGTAAAGTACGGAGCAAAACCTACAATCTTGGAGTACGACCTGCAGGCAAAATTACCCAACTTTTCGAGCTGCTCTTCTGAACATGACAACTGCACGGAGAATCCTTACGGCATTTTCCTGCCAAGCACATACTTGAATAAAGAGGGTACGTATTACATAGGTGTGAAATACGAAGCTGGAAGTCAGCGCGACGTTCATAGCCGAGAAAGGAGGGATTGTGGGAAAGGAGGACGTATCAAAAGGTCACTAAACTGCATTGAATACAAAGATCCACCTCCTACCCAACCTCCGAATGGAAAGTTCGCTCCAAACCAAGAAGGCTATGACCAGTCCAAACACAGCAACTACACAATGGAGTCGTTGGGCCTGGGATGCAACTATTGGAATCCTTCTAGTAACCAGTTCTCCGGGGGTGGATGCAGGGTAAGGGGGAAATATTAACTTTAATGTTTGCCACATTTTTGGATGAAGAAGGTTATTTCTGCTTGGTTACATATGCCAAGTTTAATTTTGTATATGACACCAGAAAATCAGACAGGAACACACCAGGCCAAAGAAGACAAGACCAGAAAACCTAATCCAGACCAGACCAAACGAAAACCCCTCCCACACCAGGCCAGACCTAGACCATACCATATCTTACCTCTCAAGGTTTTGCTTTGTTTTACCCTCTGACAGTTGAAGTTTCTCTTTCCTTTTTAGACTGGCCGCCGACGTACCCTATCACGAACCTTGAGCTGTCGTTGCAAGCATTTAACCTCGTTCGGCGGAGGCCTCCTTGTGAAGCCAAACCCAATCGACTTCGATAAAGTGTGGATTGCCTTTGATGATATTCATAACAATATGGCTGTACTGGCTACAATGATCAGTATATTCTTGTTATATCTTCTGGTCATAATATGGGCACGGAGAGCTGACATAAGAGATCGTGATTCCCAGGTGATGACCAATGAATGTCAAGTATTTACAGCTGGGGGACATACAGGGCCGTTAAATGTTCTTACATGTGCTTTTCAGAATCAACTGGCTTTCCGTCCAAACGAAGCTATTTATTTATTTATTTATTTATTCTTTTATGTTATTTTCTCACTTCTGACCCCAAACTAACAGTGTTTATTTTCTTTGGAAAAGAGAGGAAGTGATGGGATCTGTTAAATTGAAGGAGGGTATTTGCATTACTAAGAAATGATTTCTGGTTCAGCGAAACAACTAGTGTTTAAATAGTAATGATCAATGAAAGTATTTCCCTGTACATTCAATGAATTTACTTTCTGTCTGTCAATTATACTTCTCTAGAAAGGAATTGTCGTCATCGGGAAGCCGTGGAACCATAATGCTTATGAAGTTACGATATGTACCAGTAAGGGAAGAAATTCAGGAACCACAGCTCGAGTTGCCTTCATCATTGTTGGAGAAAACGGGTCTAGCGGTGTAATTCCATTGAGCAAGCTCGCCAAAGTGAAGTTTAGCAGAGGTTCTGTTGTCACCTGCACTATGTACCTTCCAAGCTCGCTAGGCCAGTTGCTATATCTCCATATTTGGCATGACAACGCGGGCGATGATCCCTCTTGGAATCTCGATCACGTGGTTGTCCGGGACACTCTGAGTGACGAAAGGTGGAGTTTTATGTGCGGAGAGTGGCTGGCAGTTGAAAATGACGATGGGAAGACGGAAAAAGTAATCTACGTTGCAAACATAGGCGAAATGTCTAATTACAAGCATCTGTTTTTGTCAAATAGTGCAAATGGTCTTTATGACGAGCATCTCTGGATTTCAGTAGCCGCCAAACCACCGGCGAGCAGCTTTACTCGTGTGCAGCGGGCTTCGTGCTGTTTGTCGATTCTGTTCAGCACAATGATCGCAAACGCCATGTTTTATGATAACGGGAAAGCTGACACTTCTCCTGTATTTTATCTCGGTCCTATAAAGATCAGCATGCGTCAACTGATGATAGGGATCCAGAGCAGCTTGATCATATTTCCCATCAACCTGGGCATAACTCAGCTGTTTCGTAAATCATCCACAACGACTATCCCTGTAGTCGAGGAGAAATCCAAAGCTACGCTACCTACCAAAACTACGCTGCCTAAGTCAGAATTAACGATCTTTAATCGACGATTCGGACGGAGGCCATCGTCGCGTAAGTACCTGCCTTTGCCATACCAACTACATATCACAAGCAGTATGTCTACCATCACCTCTGGTTCTGAGAGCACTTTCAACTTCAAGACAGATGACTCTATAATAACCAAGGAAAAAAGGAAAAGATATTTCTACCGCTTTTTATACTACCTGGCTTGGATATTGTGTTTCGTGTCGGTGTTTGTCTCAGCGTTCTTCACCTTGATGTATTCCCTCGAGTGGGGAAGTGAGCGATCACAACAGTGGCTTTTGTCATTCTTTGTGTCTTTCATTCAAGATGCCGCGATCTCTCAGCCTGTAAAAGTTGCCCTATTTTCAGCGTTGCTTGCTTTTCTCGTAAAATTTTCCATGGAGCAAAGAGAAAAGCACCGTCGAGTTAAGACACGGAAAATGAAGACAGATGATGATGATGATGGAAGTGCGTACTCGACCGAGGTTCAGCTAGGTGATGAGGTTGCAGGGGACGATTCTCTACCATTGCAGAAAAATGTGTTACAGAAGGCGAAGATGAAAAGAATGAAAGAGATTAAGTCGTCCGAAGTCATGACAGACGTGTTGTTCTATTCTCTGTTTCTTCTTCTTTTACTCATAGTGGCTTATGGGCACCGTGATCCAATCACGTATGAGATGACCAATCACTTGGAGAATATATTCCATGTATCGGTGAGTTGTTTTTGCGCGTTCCTAAATTACACTTCGTGCGGAAAGTGAACAACACGAAGTGGGGCGTAGCTGAATGATATTCTGTATTTTGATTTTTTATCCATCAAAAATGACTAGTTGTTCGCCTGGTGAGATTGAAGTTTCGACAACCTGAGCGGAAATCATCTTCAACTACCCTCGCCTGGAAATTACTCCAGACGAACTACTGATACTCCTGGGTTCAAACCAGTGTTCTATTAAATTATTTTCAGAGTATATTATTTTGCTTTACTTTCAAACTACAAATACTTTGGATGTTTATTTATGTTTCTGTTCTCTTCTCAGGCTCAACATTTTTCCGGCATTTGGGACTGGGTTCGCGATGACATCATTCCAGCTGTTTTTGTCGGTCCATGGTATAACGGAATGCCTGCTGCGGACTCAGAAAATGGACTGTTGATTGATAGGAATTCAGCTCTGGTTGGCATGGTTCGTCTTAGACAGCTAAGAGTTTTGAATGGTAAGAAAGAGAGCACATTATAACTATGTGAGTGAACTTTTATTGACCAGATCCTTAGCCCATTGCAAATCGCAGCAAACTAGGGTGGTCGAAAGGGAAATGGGGAAAATCCACCCACATTGTAGGTTCCACTTCTTCACTGACTCTGTCTGTCTGTCTGTCGACTGACTGTCTGTCCCTCTGAATGTCTGTCCCTCTGTCTTTCTGTCTGTCTGTCTGTATTTATATACTCATTTGTCTACTTTTCTGGGGCTGTGTCTATATCGGCCAGTAAACGTTTCCACGTCATCACAAATCCATCATTTCGTCGCTCTGTAAATGAACATTATTTTTAAATGTTTCGCGTTTCATCTTGTTTGCGAATTAAATTTTACATTTGGACTCACATAAGCAAACCTTTTGCCTTTTACTGTAATTACAAATCTCACGGAATGTCGCAAATCTTGTTTTTGCGAGTCTTTCACCATTTTGGACTCTGCCGCCACAAAGTTTCAAGTAAAAATTAAAGAAGCTACGTGTATCAGTTCGGAGAAGCCTGCTTTAAATCAGCAAATTCGTCATGTTCATTTGTCGCTTTCATTTTAATTTTTCAGCGCGTTTTTCTCTGCATTTGCCTGTTGTTCTTTTGGTTTCAGTTCCAATTTCAATTTTGTTCTTGTTATGTAAGTTATTCTGGGTAACACTTATTGAGCAACTTGTCTATTTAAAATCACTCTAGTTGTAACTGACGATGACAGAAGTTACTGTCGAAACATGTATTCAAAACTGAAAAGCGTGGTGCTTTTTTTTTTTAATTCTCCCAGAGTATCTACTTAACACAAAATTAAGTTAACGTAAATCGTTTTACCTTGCAGAAACGTGTAGTAATATTCCATTTATACGATATTTAGCCAGAGGTTGTTATGGCCTGTACAGCTTTCAAGACGAAGACAAAAGCCTCTATAAACCTGAATGGGTCCCTGTTCCTCCTAATATACCAATTGGAAACATATCATATGACATGTGCCCCAGGCCATGGCGTTACCATACAGCTACGGAGCTCAAAGGCGTTCCGCTGTGGGGTACGACAACTGTATACTCGGGGGGAGGATACGTGGCAGAACTTGGTTACTACCCCGCTAAGTCGCAAGAAGTGATCGATGAACTGGCCGATTACGAATGGATTGATCGACGCACGCGCGGTGTGTTTGTAGAGTTCACTGTTTACAACGCCCAAGTAAACTTGTTCAGTGTTATATCGCTACTGGTGGAAGCCATGCCAACTGGCGGAGTGGAGACATTCCGTAGAATTGACACCATACGCGTTTACAGATACGTAGGAGAGCTCGCTAACGTCGCACTAGCCGCGGAGCTTATAATTGCTTTGGTCATATTGTTCTTACTTTACAAGGTTATCAAGTGTATGTACCATCAGAGGCTGGCATTCTTCAGGAAATTTTGGAATTTGGTAGATCTTTTGCAGGTCCTTTTCGTACTCGTGTCTATTGCTTTGTACTTTGTCAAGATGATAAGTATTAACGCAACTATGAAAGACTTGAGCGATAACCCCTTCCTTTTTGTCAGCTTTTCGATGCTGCTCACGTGGAACGAAATTGACACCTACATGATCGCGTTTGTGGTGTTCCTTACAACGATCAAGTTCCTGTACTTGTTGAGATACAACAGCCACATCAAACTTTTAAATCAAACGTTTTCTAACATGCGACAGGAAATAATTCTCTTCATGGTTCAATTTCTGTTCTGGTTTCTCCCTTTTGTGATCATGTCTCACATATCATTCGGAGCTCATTTACAAGATTTCATTTCGCTTCCATCGGCATTTCAAGCCATGCTCAATGCACTCCTCGGTGCTTCCTATTTTCATGATTTGGAACAGGTTGACCGTGTTATTGGCCCCGCTTTATTTTTCTGTTACAGCATTCTCATGGAACTCATACTTCTCAACATGTTCGTTTCAATCATAAACGCAGCTTTTGGGAGTAGAGAAGCCCATCTTAAACCTTCGGAAACGGATCCAGAACTTATAGAGTTCATAATGAAACGGTTGAAAGCAATCTTGGGCGTGAATTTACTCTCTTCGAGCGTGGGCCCTGAGCAGAAATGGTTCGTGGATGATTCGAGTGACGATGAAAATGGCTACAGGATCATAAATGCAAAAAACCGTTATAATGTGTTGAACAGAAAGCTAGCTATCTTGCAGAGCAAATTCAGGGATGTCTCAATCTTAGAAGAGGAAGAAGAAGACGAAGATGTTTTGCTGGAGATGATGCTGAGGAAACACGAACAAGACAGTTTAGCGTCTTCACGAAGTGAGTGCTCAGGAACAACAGAAACTTCATTTTAAAAATACCCTAGTCTACATGGAACATTAAGAATGTTTCTTAGTTTGAACTTCGTAGTCTCCGTTAAGTTAAAGGTCCTAAACGACCTATGGACCAAACTTTAAACGACAAAAAAAGAGGGAAGTTCTCAAAATACTCCCGGTAGCTTTAAAAAAACCGAGACTTCAGTCTACACTGAACATTAGGAATGTTAATTTTAGTTTGAACTTCGTTGTCTACGTTAAGTCGAAGGTTATAAACGACCTATGGGCCAAGTAAAACCAGTTTTATATCTACATAGCGGAAATTAAAAGGGAAAAAGTGATTGTAATTACTGGTGAGATTATTTTGATACGCAATTATATCCATTTATATTGCTTTATTAGGGACGAAAATAAATCACTATTATATATTTCACAATTGTGCTGGAGTGATTGCAGCTTTCGCGTAGAGCAAACCTCTTAGAACTGCTAGTAGATCCTGAACTTCCCAGTCCCAGCCCTTCTTTGGTGGTTTCCGTCCATTGTCTTTCAAGAAAATCCGCAAAAATCTTGCAAAAAAAAAAAAATCCGCCAACGTTTTCCCTGTCACTCTAGGGATCCGCCCCCTTCCCTTTTTCTCGCGCCTCCTGTACGGACTCGTGACTCCCGCGCACTTTCCTTCGTTTTCCCACACATTTGGTGTAACATTTTTTTGTTGATACGCTAATACAGATGATTTTGACGATAAGTCACGCAGACAATAAACTGTACATCTGCATGATAAGGCAATGTAAAACTTTATGTTAGTTCATTTTGTTCAATGGTCAAGGTCATGTCCACACTTTGTACCCGAGCTCGGTGTCCGAGGACGATTCTAGCAGGAAACTAATGTGAACACACATCTTAATCGAAGTATTCACACCAGAATTCGGCCACAGTGCTCGAGCCGGGCACAAGGTCTTGACCTTGTACTCGGACACTAAGAGGTACTTGGTACTTGGAGTACCTATCGTTTGAACGTAACACTATTATTGTGCCACGTGGTATTATTAAATACTATCCACATGATATTCCACTCGGCTGCTGAGGTGTTTTTTGATGGAGGAGAAATTTTAATGTGTCTTGACATAAACCTGGGTGAGGTCAACAAAGGGTCATCGGTATTCAGAATGTTCCATCTTATCACTCCTTGATATCGAAGTGATTGTAAATGCACGCTTGCGTTGTCGCGAGTTGGCTTTGTTCATAGACTTGGCTAATGAGGTGCTGTTTACTGGTCGTTACAGGGAACCCGGGGGAGTGCTTCTAACACTTGTGCTGGTGAGACCAATTCCAATGCCGTCATTATGTATAAAGTAGCTCTGACAAGCTCAGTTGAATTACAACTACCGATAAGGGACAAACTTTAGTTAACTGTTTTTGATTACGAGTATGTTCGGTCAAAAAGTAATAATCAACAAGATAGATATTTCTCAGTATATACTTTATTCGGAAATTGCTATATGATATAAAATATATAAGTTTATAAATAAATCTCTTCACGCTGCTTCTTGCTTACAATTGCAATGTTTTTTTTACTAATGCGGGTAAGCTAATACTTTTTACAGCACACGAAAGGCGCAAGGATGGTGGCTTAATCTACTTATAGTAATATTTTATTAGAAATCGATCAAACCAAGTTTAAAAACTTCGTCGTAAATGAGTCTGTCGGTTTAGTTCACCGATTTGTAGTAGTCTTTGAATATATGGTGTTACTGAAGCAACATTTAAAATTTTTCACGCACTTGAGAGTGTCTAATGAGGCATTGATTTAAGAAAACAAAGTTCATTTATGAAATCTCGGTTGTCCAAAACGGCACGATATTGTGTTCTTGAAGTTGCGTCATCAAAGACTGTTAATAATTATTTTTCATCGAAGTCTCGGTCCATATCCGCCACAACTTCTTTGGGTTCATGGTTGGTGTAGTTCACAGGTCTCTAAGATCGACTTTCTCGACCTCATAATGATTTCCCAGTGTGATACCTTTCCAGCCACTCCTTCACTCCTTTCATGTCGTAACCCATAGGTCCTGGCCCACCTTCGTAAACAACCCTTCCGTTCTGGACGATGTGAAAGCGGATGGGAAGAGCACCGTAAGCGAAGTTTGCTGCGTCAAGCATTGTATCCACCACCACCGGACATCCGGGAATTTTTCGGGCCACCTCACACGCGGCGCGACATCTTTCGGCTTGTGTTCTGTGCGTTCTGATTTCGTAGTTGTCCTATAAAAAGACGTGCATGTAAAAGGTAACTTAATAAAAGCGTTAAAATGTTTTGTTGTCTCGAATGCATGGTGGGAGAAGGATCACTTCAGAGGTCCAGAGTCGATACTGGTGCAGCCATTTCGGGCTTGCAAAGACCAATAGGAATAGACAGATCTTTTTGCTGTAATATAAGCTACTTGGTGTCTGAAAAGTTGTACTGGTGACAGCTAAAAGGTACTGAACGCTTATATTCTTGAAGAGGAAAGTTGTTCTATTGCTTCTTAGCCTCTTAAATGCGAAGTTGACATTGATTCGTACGGCAAAAATTAATTTCTGGGTTTTGTACATGTCCTAATTTCATAAAAATTCATAAAATATTGACTCACTTTTAACGCCCATCCGTCTGATGGGTGTGCTTCTTCGATGTAAACAACGCAAAACTCAGCGACGTGGCTGAAGTGATTGGCCATTTTCAGAAATTCATCTAACTGGCTCATGAATATTGGGCAGGTACAGCTGCCAAAGTTTAAAACAAGAGGCCGTCCAGATTGGGACATCTGTAACAAAGGAAAACAGTGTTTGCCAGTCAGTGACACCACTGGGCTGTTTGGCGCTTCGGAATCTTGCTTTATCTTCTTGTTCAGGTCTAAAGCCACGCTATGCCATACGTTCTGGAGCATTTGATCAGTGAATAAAGAGTCCCAATACGAGGTCACCGGCAACTTTACTTTGGTAACGGCATCAAAAGCTCCGATGATAAATTTCCGAAAAGCAGGCACCGATTTCAGCAAAGAGCCAATTGAAAAAAACAGCAGTAGCATGCTGTAAGCTGTGAACATTTGGACGGCTTGGACAGTCTGGACAAACATGTTGACTTCACTCTGTCCGGGTGCAGAATGAGTGTCTTAACAACCCTCCAGATGTTTTCTAATCATAAAAAACGATGTTAATATGTGGTTCGTGCCTGATCTTCCCACTGGATACACAAAAACAATAGATTGCTCAATTCTCTTTAAATCCGCCTGAGTTACATTCTTGCTTGATTGATTATCGCATACAATCAATATATCGGTACAATAAAGCCTACCATTGAATTTTGCAGGAAATACCGATCCCAGACACACATATTTGGACGCCTTCAGCGCATTTCCAGATTTCAACAATTAACACCCTGTCTCTATCACAAGACAGGCTTCCTCGTCTATTTTAAAACTTGAAAAACATGCTATCGTGGCTAAATCAGAATTAAGCAAATAGACTCTTTTGTCTTCTGCACGATAATATTATCAAACGCGCGCCAAAATAACAGGCAATGTGTTTTAATGGTGTTCTTAAAACATTTCCAGCTATTTAGCCTTAGAATATGAAGGGTCCTCCACGTTAGGTGCTTGTTTGAAAGATTGGTTTCTGTCCATAATTTTTTGAGGTATAAAACTGTTCGTGTTGATGAAATAGATTGTGTGCATACTATGTAAGAGCTCACATCGTCCACAATACTCAAAGGATTTAAGAATGTAATGCGACTAAATGTTCTTTGGAAATTATTCCTTGGGGACAATTTTGGCTGGTTTTGAAAAAGCACGTCCAAAAACTCGCAAATAAGTAAAAAAAAAAAAAATGCCTGGACATGATCCAGGTGGTTGTTTTTCTGGGTAGAAAGCTGAGGTCAATTTTTGTTTGAATTTTTTCAGTATTTGTTTTTCAAGTCTCATTGATATTCCTGTTACCATGGTGTTAAAACGATGTTTTTTCTTTACTAAACCGTGTCTTCTTGTGACACCTAGAGAGTTCGTGATACTATGTAAACACTGCAGACAGGCAGGAGGTAATGAGGGTTGCCGGAGTCATCCCATCACGTACATCTTTAAACGAGCGAAGGGGATCTTAGACATGTCCTTAGCTGAATTCTAGTACCGTATAAATGTAATTGTACACGAATATTGCACCCGGCAATCTTACACAAACAAGCCTCCCAGTTACAGAATTATATTTGAAGGCAATTTTCAACTGGTACTAACTAGGAATGATTTATAAACAGAAACTGTATATTGTAAGCACGTAAATCCGTCCAATTTCTCTTCCGTTTCGACAAAAATGAGTCATGGAGGTGCAATCACAAAAATGTTGAATTAGCATTTTGTGATGATGCGATTTTCTATTTTGAGTTCTTCGGTTAGATCACTACGTAATTGTTTACGAAGTCGAGTCTCGCAGGGAGCCCCAAACAGGTTTATTTGACGGGCACAGTATAACTCTGAGGCCGTGTTTGTGTGCCTTTTCCCGGAAATCTCGATATTTAAGCCTTAAAGCTTAGAAGCCAAACCATCGTGTGGTTCATAAGCGCCACATTTCGTGTCGTTGTCTTGAAAACATAGCCTGATTTCGTGGCTCTGTAGGTGCTCATGACGTCAATGGAAGGGGCTTCGTGTACTAGGGAATCACTGAACAAAGAATCATCCTTGTATTTAAAAAACTACAAAACAGAGAGGCACGCTACGCTGGAAAAAAAGCTCATGCAACGCAGTGGAAGTCATGGTTTTAATAACTTGGGGGTAAAGATCTGTAAAGATTTCAATGCCAGGTTGATTCAGTCTGCCATGTCAACAAGCTAGCGCGGATTAGCTGCTTTGTTCTCATGATGGTTCAAAACAAATTTTAGTGAGTAGTTTCTGAGAATAAGGCACTTGATCATGGTATTGTGATGAACCGAATTCTCCCAAGTCATATGATACAGAATGTTATAAGGTAAGAAGGGAGGATTTGGTTTCTGAAGAATGCAATAGTTTGGTCCGTTTATGATAACCATTTACACGAGTGGTCGTGTTGACCAGATGAAGAAATTGTTCATTTTGAACCTCTCGTAAATGAGTTGATCATATAGCCGGGTTACTCAAGTTCATTAACTCGATTTTCTTTGCATAAAACCTCCCAATAACCAATACGCAAATTATGACAACAATACTGAATAAGTCTCATTCAAAATCACGGTACGTTGACGCATTTAACGGCCTTGAATTACAGTTGAACCCGCTGTCTATATCTCAAGGAAAACGAAAAATCGTTGGAAATAGTAAATGAATGAAAAAGAATATCCACGGGAAATTATTTGATTTCGAGATGGAGTGGGTTAGAGTAATCGACTTATCAGTTATAAAAAGAGATGGAGCTCGAGGTTTAACTGTATATTGGTGACTTAAGATGACAAGGCAGAAGAGAACCGGGCAAAAGGCGCCGACCGACGCTAAAAAGAAGCAGATAATAAAGATTAAGCTTGCGTAGCAAGAGTTCCTGTACGAACGTAAAAGCTTTTTCCACATTCCGACCGCGCGCCCCATAACTCTCATGCACGTCGATGTTTTTGCTGTCGCCCCAATTTTTCTCGCCATCAGCAAGCTAGAAAGGTTTTGGTCGTATATGGAATAGGCCAATGAAGATTGAAAGGCGGCTAACCGGTTCAACAAGGTTGAAGTCCTGAATGCAGAAAATGGAACACTGAATCTAGGCTAAAGGGGCAAATTCCATCTTCAGTCTTCTTTACATCTTACTTCTCGCAAATTGAATTACCCTCGCCCGTGATGGGCTCTTGCATTGGCCCAAATCAACTGAAAAAGTTTGTACAACACTTCTAATTGAAAACAGTTCCTATTGCTACACTTTAGTTGAATGAGCCAAGATGTTTTATTTGAGAAGCGGCTGGTTCCGAAAAGAAAACGGCCTTACTGAGTACTTTTTGTGTTGAGTGCCCAAAACAAAGCAATTACATTGGCCAATCACGATTAACGTAAACAGGACAATGGACAAATTAGAAGACGAAGCAAGAACATGTCACCAGAGCGAGACGCGGGTAAATGCGCGTGACCAAGTCGTTATTGTTTTTTTTTTTCCGCATTTGATTGGTTGACCCGATGGTACCACAAGGGACACAGACAATCTAAAGAACCAATCAAAACTCATAGTAAGAGCATGTAGCTGAAGTGAAGCGAGGAGAAACGTGAGCGCGCGGCTTGCAATTGGGTTTGGTTTTACTTCAGACTGGATCAGAAAGTGGCGTTAGCTTTTATACCAATCACGTTGCGTAACAATGTGAAACCAGATACTTTACCAGACCCAAGTAAAGAAAAAAACAGAGTAAAGCAAAAAAAAAAAAGAGAAGCAATTGGGGCTTACTTTCTATAGTATCTAATTACGTTTTTTTTATTGAATAGTGGCTTGTTAGTGTAATGGCGGCAAATGGACGTTACGGCGGCGTCTATGAAGCGGGAACAAGCCCTTTTGTATGTAGGCATGGGACGCATGTTGGAGGAGCAGTAAGCAAGCTGGTGCACACGAAGCGGATTGATGCATTAAAATGTGTTGTACATGTATTGGATACAGTTTGCATGAACGGTGCTCATGATTCGAAAACGGGACTATGACACAAGGAAAACTGTAACGCTGCAACATGTCCCTGCTTCGTGTTCTCGCCACATGTCTCCTAGTGTGTGCCGACCTTCAGACATGGCAAAAGATAACGTAATTTGTCGTTGGCCAAGTTTGCGTCTGTGCTTCTGAATTAGGATTTTTTTTTTATTGAATAGTGGCTTGTTAGTGTAATGGCGGCAAATGGACGTGTACTTTAAGGTCGGCAAACACTAGGGGATACGTTACGGCGGCGTCTATGAAGCGGAACAAGCCCTTTTGTGTGTAGACAAAGGACGCATGTTGCAGGAGCAGTACGCAAACTGGTGCATTATGCTGGCATTAAAATGTGTTGTAGCGAATACAGTTTGCAAGAGCAGTGCGCACTATGCGACATTGAAAATTGAGGTCATTTTGTCCCTGCTTCAGTGACCATCGAATTCAAACCAGCTGAATTTCATGCAACATGTCGCGGGTAACAGATTGTTCTCGAAAACGGGACTGTGACACGAGGAAAACTGTCGCTGCAGCATGTCCCTGCTTCGTGTTCTCGCCACATGTCCCTTAGTGTGTGCCGACCTGCATGGCACAAGATAATGTAATTTGTCGTTAGCCAAGTTTCCGTGTGTGCTTCTGAATAGGATTACGACACTTGTCTCGCTTTGGAAAAATAATCCCACAGCTCCTAATTATTTAAAAGATGACTCTAAAATGCCTGCACGTTCTCGCCAGTAAGAGTACAAAGTCTCACCAGAGCGATCACGTCCTCTAGTCCTTTTTATTCATCTTGTACCTATTAAGTATTCATAGCTGTCTTAGTCGCAGGCTTCATATTGCTGTTGTTTCACGCTCGGCTGGGCTGTAATACTTTAAAGATTAGTTGTGATTTTATGGGATTATAATCATCACGAATTCAGTTGTTCAGATTATTTGTTTTATCTCTTAAATATGAATTAAACGTTTCGTCATACAAATGGTCCTCTAATCAAACAAGGCATAACTGCAGGCCGTTGTAAGGCTTCACAGCCAAACCCCAAAATTGTTGTTTCCTTATATTTTAGGAACTTGAAAGAAGACCAAAAATTCTGCGTGAACAGAAGTTAATCTGTTAATTTCATTAGATTCAGCAATTAGACTAATACCGAGCCATTTTATTACGAAATAGCAACCAGACGCAGCCGAATCGACTAACACTCGTGAAATAGGACCGGAGGGATGGGGCACTCTTATAAGGATCTGTATGGGAAAGCTCCACACGAAAGGGTTCCTTTATCTTTTTCAGGCTTGGGCATGGGGTGTATAAAAAAATGTAGGGCTTTAATAAGTTGAAGTAAAGAAAAGGGTACGATTAAAACCCATTATTTAGGTATATAAAAGGGATTTTCAAATTAAAATAGCTCGTTCTGAAAACTTTAGGAATAAAATTTAGGATTAAAATTTCGGGACATTTTGGTAAAATCATTTGCTCGATTAATAGAATCGTTTCCAGGATAAAACTTTGTTGGAAACTCCCTCCCCCAGAGAAAAATGAGGGTACGTCGTCTAATTGATTAGGCAATATAGGATAGCGGCAAGAACAGTCAAAACCTTACAATCCAAGGCCCCCAAGAACAGAGTAAATAATGAAACCAATTTTACACCGCGGACGTTTAAAATAGACAGCGAGTGCCTGAAACCAAAGAAGCAGATCAGCTAAAGACTGGGCGCCAGCGCTCGAGTGACATTCAAAACGGAAGAAAAAAAAAAAAAAAACAAATCGGCCAGGAAGAGCGCCACGTTTTCCTCAATAAGTTGCACGTCAAATAGAAACGCCATAACCTGCACACGAGCAAAGTGGCCCATCATTAGGCCGGAGCTTATCACGATTTCTGCAGCACGAAGCGACGGGAGTATTTCCACTCCCCCCTGGATAGGATACTCGTCCACCGCAGGGTTACCCCCAGCATTAAATTTACCAGAAGCCATTTGTACAGCTGGCTGGAGAGAGGCACTGTGAGAGTTAAGTGTCTTGGCCATGAGAAACGCATTAGAGTTATTTTTAATTTAATTTATTTAACTTATTTTTCTCCTTGAAACAAGAACAAACAAGTGTAAAAAACCACATCAGCAAAATGAATCGATCACTGACCACAGAGTAACAGTTAGAATATGCAGAGTTTTTCTCGTCATTGAAGATGAGGTATCCTAAGCCAAATGTATTTGGGAAAGTAAAACATGTAATAAGTCTCTCTTATTATAGAATTCCTTTGCTAAAAACTATGTACGAGGACTTAAAACAAGACATCGTCTTACAAAATGAGTTGTTTGTTGATTGTGCAATGTTTACTGAGCATTGCTCGAGAGGCTTAAAGTCTCTATAGTCGTTACATGGTCTAGCAGTTACGACTTCTGGCCCGCTATCTCCAACACGTAAGACATTTCAGTTAAAAAATAACATACTTGCCTCATTGCAAGATTACTATTCACGTAAAAAAAGCTCTGATGGTTTGGTATGTGCATACTTTAAGGGCCGTACCACTTATATATCCCCGGATTTTCTTTAGATCTAGAGATTCCGTGCTCCTTGATGAGACATACCGACATTGGTCTAAGTAACTCTTTGTTGGATTAAAAAACTTGTGGTTTGTCCGAGATTAGTACTAATGTTATATTATTGTCAAACCGCTTTGCTCCAGATCCAATTGTAAACTCTTGCACAACTATCTTCAGTTTGATATCTGAATATTTCACAAACTTAACCTATTTGCTCTCTCTTATTTACTGAAACGGATAAATGATTTGACACAATATTTAGGAAAGGCCGGATGAGTTGTTTTTTTTTGGCAAATCGTTTTACTCGAGCTCGTGACTCACGAGTCTTCTATAGCATATACATGATAGTTCCAGACCACTGGGGGTCGAAAGTTGTCGACTATATGTATAAAGCTGCTGCGTTGTTTCTCTATGGATAGGCTCTCCCATATTATAAGTGAAAAAGAGCGCCATCCGGGACTCGCATACTCGAAACACTCAAAAATGCTCTAAAGTAGCCACGAAGTCCTCATCTCCCCTTTCAGACAGTTTCTCGAGAGGCATTACAACAGCTAAGTATTCCGGCTTGTAGGATTAAGGACAAACTGGGCTCCTGGGACGAGTAACTGACTGGGCCAGGATAATAGCGTCAAAAGACAAAACCTTTCAGAGACACGGTTTCAGAAACCTTTTTTTTGCTCAATAATTTCTTTCCGCCGCAGTTCCGAAGCGATACGTCTAAATTCTCTTTTTCCGTAAAGGAATAAAGTAATATTTTGCGGGTATCATACACGCCTGTTACCATAAATGCACTACTGATCATGTGTTGAACACTATCAACAAAAAGAAAATTGTAGTGTCAGCACGCAGGATGGCCACCCACATTTCAATATCAACAAGCTGCCAATGTTAGGGTTACTATGTGAAACTGTTCTCGACATCGCTAGAAATGAAGAGTACCAAGGTTGAAGAAAATTTTGTTTCCATGCTTACGGAAAATTTTTGCGCGGAATGACAGAACTGGACCCAATAAGTTGCACAGTCCCCTGAAAATGGACACCGCTTTGAAGTCGTTGAAGTTGTTGCTGGTCTAAAGAGTGTATTTTGATAGGAGAAGAGAGAAGCTGAAGGGAAAGAGAACTAATGAAATTGCAGAGTTTGTAAATGTTGTCCAGTTTTTTTCACACCAACAAACATTGCGTAGGCGTTCATTCCAGGTAATTGTATCAACACGTTAAACTTGACTAACCAGCTGGAATGTCCTTTCAAAAACATATCGCCCAGATGCCGGTGTTTAGTAAAACCTTAATAACCTTTTAGCGTAGGAAATAGCTTATTGATATATAAGCCAATACCACAAAAAGATTAAATATAATGCGTTATTAATAGCAGCAAAGACATTTGAAGAAGGAGCTGATTTCAATGGTTTACGATTGTGTTGCCCATCCGGAGCAAAACAGCAGTCAGCAAAGGTTATGCATCGACGGGTACCCAAGAAACCGTTTTGTTGTTCTTACATTCCAAGCCTGACAAACCTCTTTGTCTTCTGCGCATTTGGTGCAAATGGACCAAAAAGACAAGTTAATATCTTTCACAGCAATCGCACTCTTTTATGAGGGTGGCACGTGATGAGGGCCAAAATAAGTGTGTGACTCGTGGACACGATGGATAGCAACTAACAGACACGTGCTTGTTAGAAGTAGCTAAAAGCATATGCGATACGCGAACAAGGTTAAAATTCGTGCGAACGTGTCAAAAACGTAAAATGCCCCATTTGGTACCCTCTGCTATTACTTGATCAACTTGTACTAATACACAATACACATGTACACATGTTAAACGAGCATCTTTTGCAGGCCAGATGAAGACCCCTGCCCAGTGTCAAACGTTAATTCAGTAATTGCTTACTGATTTAATAGGAAGTGCTTTGCTTTTGTGGTTAGATCTTGCAAAGATATTTCGAAAACGGTGGCTTTGATCACTGAATAAAGATCCCACAAGAATTACTTGACTGAGACATTAGACGTAAATGTATTTAGAGAAAGCAGTTCTGATACTCAGTGACAAAAAAACGTAAGATTTCGCTGAGTTAGTCTATGATTAGAGAACCCTAAAGACTATTTGTTTACGTAGCTACACGCTGCTGACGTATATACAAATTGGATGCGAAGACGTATATACAAATGGTGAGAAGTCTATTCAGTAACAAAAAATACAGGCACTACTACCATATTCACATGTTTCAAACAATAAACGATAGGAGTCTGAAAAGAAGAATATATAATATGTGATCTATATAATGGTTATTAATGCGAAGGAATGTGGATCAAACACTGAAGTTTCTTTTTTTTAATTACTTTTCCGTCAAAGATGAGAACGTGAAAAGCACTTATGCTACCCATTCTTACTGGAAATTGTTAACTAAATTATCGTCTTTCGCTGTCAGAACTAAGTATATGTTGTGGACATGGTACGCTTCACTAAAGTTTCCAAAGGGCATTGACTCGAGTATGCCCGCCTTCTTAAAGTTTTTCAAGGTTTAATTAATTTATCACTAGAGCAAAATCCATTTTCATCTTGTTACTCCTGATCCGGGATTTCAATCTAGGCTTATAACCAGAGCCGGAAACGCCTGACGGCTTGGCAAGGCCAGGGTTAGTTTCTCTAGTCTTTGAACCATGCCGGAGTGTCCTCTTGATATATCTTTTTGATTTGATTGCCATATCAGTTTTTGCTTTGGACAGTCTGAACCCTTCTGTGGTATTTCTTCTCTTACGCAAAGATTCCTCTCTTATCGGCAAAGGAGAAACTTAACACCAGTTTTCTCTGTCAGTCTCTCGCAACATTTTAAACACAACGTCATTGTTGTAGTAACTTTGCTCGGTCCAACCATGTCTTCACCTCTTGCATTCGGTATTTCATGGGCCCTGGGCCACCCTCGTAGGCAATTTCACTGTTTTGCACGATGTACAGTCGAATTGGCACAGCACCGTAGGCGATATTTGCCGCGTTTAACATGGAATCCACCGCCACAATACAACCAGAAAGGTCGACGGATGTTGTCATCTTCTGAGCGGCCTTACATCTCTCAAGTTGTGTACGGTGCATTGGAATGTCACTGATCCCCTGATTAAGATAAAAACAAGAGCAGTATAATCATTTGGCTCTTTTATTTTAATTTTCATCTAATTGTCTGGAGTTTGTTTAGTCAGCTCTAACGGCACTGTGTCGAGTTTGTGGCACTTCTCCAAGTTTGGTCGATGGCCACCGCTTGACAACAAACTTGTTTACATCGATCTCATCTGTGCAGGCCAGCAAATTATTTAAAGTGCATTTACATGTTAAAAATAGACATGAGCACAATGAGCTGCACACGGTAAAAAGGAAAGTATTTTTTGTTACCTTAAATGCCCAGCCATCTACTGGATGTGCCTCTTCGATGTAGACCACAGCAAAATCGGCCACCTCTGCAAAGTCGTTCTTTAATTGTTGGTACCTTTTCAACATTTGCATGAACACTGGGCAGGTTGAGCTCCCGAAATTAAGCACCAGAGGTCGGCTGCCCCTTGCAAAGTCCAGAAGCCGGTGGCAACGTTTTCCATCGACCGACACGACTGGAGAGTTGTAGGCCTTGCCGTGCAGTTTGACTTTCTTATTCTTGTCAGCGAGCACGCAATGATAAACATTCTGAAGCATTTTCCAGGTAAACAGCGAATCCCAGTAAAGTTCCGTTGGCAAGGAAGTGTCTGTCATTTTGCACATAGCAATGCTGACGAACGACTTGAAAAAAGGGACAATCTTTAAGAGCCATCCGACGGTGAACACAAAAACGAGTGTCGTATAGAGGAAGAACCTCTGCATGCCTTGAAATTCCACAAACATCTAGACTGCAATCAAAGAGCTCACCAATACTTGGTTTCGAATCGTTCCCGAATGAACAAATATTTTGTTTGTTGCTTTTTATATATGCGCCTACTCAGTCCACGTAAAAAAAAATCCGCTTTCGGTGAGTGACTTAGAACAATACGGTAGCAAATCTACTGCCCGGTGTATAATTACCACAATTAAAAATGACACCATGTCATCCCACGGTGAAATGAGTAGTGGGAGCGGAAAACCCTAGAATATTCTCAGAAAAATGAAATCTTCGAGCAGAGAACTCTGCTTGTCTTGAATATTTACTCCTTTTTCTTTTTTTTTTTCTTATAATTCCTTACCTTTAAGTTTAAAATGCGAAGCCATACATGGTCCATGTCGCTAATTGTTCTATTTTGTGGTGACTGGTGCCAAAAACCAGTCACTCGTTTCATGACGCAGGAAATCGAAATTTGAGTCCACAAAACGCTTTACTGATGTTATGTGCTCTTAATTTTTGATTTTGTGATCTTTATGGATAATTCACTGATGTTTTTTCGCTTTCGTGCTCAAGGTGTAAAGTCACTGCACAATTATCGTGATTACTAAGAGTCAATCAAGCCGCCATATACAAATGTATCCCTTGGGGCGCGCTCCTAATCTAATGCAATTAACAACAAATCAGTACTGTACGTTACGACTCATGCGCCGCTAACACCTGGCCGTGCAGTTCAAGCCACACAATAACAACAAACACACTGGCTTCAAAATGCTTTTACTGAAGTGTCCGGTCTTAAAAAAAAAAGAAACTATTTTACATTTCGCTTCCGCTTCTACCGACATCAAAGATAACGCTCCATTAACATGAGCCTAATGAGTCGTTTGTCATAGCAAGAAATAAGAACACACTTTTACTCAGCCATTGTGGTTCCGTTCTTTTGTCGTATACCTATACGCCCCCTTCAAAGGTTTACCTGCTGGACAAATGATTGCATTTTGAGATTTTTCACTTAAAAAATATCGTATCATTGATGATTTCCAGTAACTATTCAAGGTTGCACTACTGAATCAAGTTTTCTGATGTAAGTGGCTTACTGACTCAGTGATACAATCTTTTTTCACATCGGCACTATGCAAATGGTACTTGATATGTTTTCACAGTAAGTGTATATATCTTTTTACAAACCCGGGGTATTGCAATAAATATTTTTGAGAACTGAGCAGTTATATTGCAGCTCTATGGGGAGGCTGTACGTATGTCAAGTCATAATGCAAATGAGCAGCCGTTATTTCAGCTGTGCTGCATGCTTCACTCTAACAATAATTTTGTAACCTCAAATATTTACTTTTCCGAAATCCTGGTTGTGAACCCTTCTCGTCGGTCTCACGCGGAGGTCGGAATGCGGGGATTAACAATAACCTGTTATACCGGTCTGCTAGAGTGCAAGTAGCGTGAGAAAGCACTTGTGCTTGTCTCTCGCGGTAGCTCTATTGCACTGAATGCAGTTGAGTAAATAATCGTGGGGTATTATTGTATACGCGATAAAAGATATCGGCACGGTCAAAAGATCAAGTAAAGCTTAAACACCTTAAACGTTTTTTCTTCACCTGTCCTTTCATCGAATTTTGAGTAGTAAAATATTTTACTTACGGGAATCATCCACTAAACCGTGCTGATAGAGAGACTCTCTTGGTGCTTGACAATGTACAGACGACCCACGCTCAAGTCACGAGCAGTAATATGACAACGGGTTGACCGCTAAGAACTACAAGAATGTATATCGGACTTGCTGTAACTGAGAAAGTCGAGCATATTTTGGCCAATTACTTAAGGACCGATTGTCCAACATAGGGTCATGTTAAACGTTAACTTCGAGTTAAGTCATTTATGAAACACCAACAATTATTTCCCTCAGAAAAGACCAGAAAAGAAAAACTCATCTCTCTTAATTTCCGTACCGTCGGCTCAGCAGTTTTCACTTTCACTTTCTCCAATCGTCCCTTAAATTAGCGGAAATTGAACGGGCGCTTCTGAAACGGACTGAAATTAAAACCTAGTGACTCTTAACCCCAGATTAGCGCAAATCGGTTTTACGAACGACCGAAGCGACAAGATTAAAATAAACTTAATTTTGCCATGTTTGTATCCTGTTGCGAGTCTGGGACCTTGTAGTGGTGGTTTTAAACGGTTTTCGTGATCCCACTGCTAAGGACTTTAATCTAAAATACGACAATTTTTCTGGCTATGACAAATCCAAAGTAACACTCTCGACAAAAGCTTGGGCAGCCTGTGGCTACAGTTCATGCGTGAGAAAAATGATGACGTCAAACATCCAGTAGTTTCAGTTATTTACATATATAGACATTTCTTGGTCTGGATAATTGTGACCTTGCCGCGCGTAATAGCCATAAATAGCATGCTTGACGTCATAATTCTCACAGCTTCTAACATCGTCAACACTAGGTTCAGGGATAAGTTTTATTAGTCAGTTCCATTACCCTTGGTTATCTTGTAAAGATAAATGATATACGATTACAACATATATTTGAAAATTGAAACATTACTTCAACAACAAAGGGAAAAAAGGTTTTAGTTAAGAGTTAATAGGGTAAAACTATTAAAAGAAGAAGAATAACTCAATCAAAGTGTCGTGATTTTAATTTCGTGACCGTGTGTCACGCCAATATCCAGAAACAAGCTTGATGGAAAGTGATGACGTAATTCCCTTGTTTGTTTGAGTTCGGCCGTAAAAGAAATGTTCTCTTGATTATTGGAGTTTTCCCTGTCTGTTGCTTATTATTGGTGAATATTCATGAATTTCTTAACGTTTTAAACCTGTTGCGTGAATAAAGTACAGACGTATCACGTGATCTGGACTTCGTGACATGCATTGCGTGATGTTTAAAACTTCTGGTGAGTTCTTGAATATTCACGAGAGTTCATTAATCTGCTCGGCTATCCAGTGGTTGGAAGGTTTTTCCTAATAGAAAAAACAAATAGGAATTATGACATCATCAGTTCAAAGAGCAACCCGATCTCTCCTCTTTCCGCTCTTTCGGTAAGGTGAGAAGCCCTGGAACGAGGTTGTTCAATGATGTCCATTTTTGATGTTTAGGGGCGCGGCAGAGGCTCCGTCATCACGAATTTCATGAGCGACAGTCTCCTAGTTGAGAGTTTAGCCTCGAAAGTGAAACTCTCAAGATCTCTACTCAAGACGTTTTTTGTGTCTTGTCTTGTGGCTTGTAAGCTATATTACTCAACAATTCTCATAATAAAACCATTTTCCTTCCTGGAATGCTTCTAAGACCATAAAATGTTTTAAAGTCATCAATAAAGTCGTTCGACTTTCTTTTTTTTTAAAATAAAAGTTAATTGTTAATTAAAGACATCTGTTAACCGTAAGGAAAGTAAGTCATCGGTAAGTTCCAACTTTTCTTATGACTTCTACAAATCATTATGTTAATATTCTATTAGCAAAATTCATTTCATCTTGCTTTGATCGAAGCAATATTCCTCTTTCAAATGTTACCGATGTAACTTGATTGCTATATCATAACTTTATTACATGTTCACGATAATCATTACTGTTTCAGCTTAAGTTTACAAAAGCTTTTGTAACACAGTAGTGCTCTTATGGTTATGCAAATAAAGCCAGTTGTTGTTGTTGTAAGTTAGCCATTAGCCATGAAAGACATCATTAAATTGAGACCCTCTAGGTATCATGTGATTTGTCAAGATGCGAACAGCTCCTAGTTATTGCCACATAACATGCATTTATACATACATATTTTCCAATAGTTTGGTCTTTTAGGTTACATAAATATTACATATAGTCAGTTTGTGTTCCGCGAATGTACGTTAGGGTTAGGGTCAGGGTTTAGGTCTTAGAGTTAGAATAGAATTTTCGCCACTGAGAAGGTGAATGAAAGGAATTTCCCTGCGCATCGACTATCCCTCTGGGATGGATATGGGGAATGCCCAGAAATCTCATGGCGCAAACGTGTTATAGAAAATTAGGGTTAGCGCCTAGGGTTAGGGGTTGCTGAAGTTTCACAAAAACAATTACTTGTCGATTTTTCCCATTCATTAGCCTGCGTAGCAAGCGTTCCCTTAGGAAGAGCTTTTCCGCATTCTGACCGCGCGTAAATTTAAATGAGACCAAAAACTCAGCTCGCCCCACCACTCCCTGCTTCGTCTAATTTTTGCTCTAGCTCCAATTTACGCGCGGTCAGAATGCAGAAAGGGAACTCTTGCTACACAGGCGTCCCAATCATGGGATAGGTGAGGGAAATGGTCGGAAATCAGAGCGCACAGACGTCTTTTAGAAAATCAGGGTTACAATTCACTGCACGGAGAGTCTGCTGGGAACTAATTCCCTTGCGCATCGTGTGGTCCCATGGAATAGGTGAGAGGAATATCCTGAAATCTCAAATAAAATGCTGTAAAGAAATTAGGGTTAGCAGCTACCTAGGCTTAGGGTTAGCTCAAGTTAGGTTTTAGGTTTAGATGTGGACATGAGGACAGCTTATGAGTACAGCTCCAACGAGATGCATAACGGACGGACTTATTGTCTCTTAACATGTCTGCATTTCATAGTAAATGGGTATTAGGTAGTTCGTCCTGTGTGATTGTCCGGGTGACGGTAGTTCTGAAAAAAACTGTTGTTGGTGACTGACGTTTCGCCAAACTGAACGAACGAGACTTATAACACAATAGACTGACAAACACTATTCACTCGACTCTGAAGATGACTTCTGCTAAGATTGACGAAACGTCAGTCACCAAAAACAGTTCTTTTCAGAACTACTATCACCCAGGCGATCGCACTAAACGTCTACATTTATAGTTTTTGCAATAGGTTGGTGTTTTACTAACCCTTATTGTAGTAATATCTAGAAAAATTACTAAGATTGACGCAAAAACGTCCTAAAGGCCCTTTACTGAGGGTGTCAACATAAAAACATTCCCATCGATTTTCGTGATAAATTAAGGTAATTCCTATTTGAAACTGTCAAATATAGGTTTGTACATTGTTTATCACTAGAATGAGTTTCATTTTATTAAAAATTCAAATCAATTTGATAAATGGAAAATCAGGTGGAAAATGATCAAGGAAGCTGAAATTTTAGCATTTATAAGTCAGCGGCATATGGACTTTGTGTGTGGATTTTTGAGGAAAATCGGCCGACCCCCATTTCCAAGTCTGCCCCGGTCTCTCGTCGTATTTCTTCACTCCATAAAAGCAATACCACTGGCTTTGACGTGATGATCACACACGCAAAGAGAATTTTGAAATTTTTAGCAATTGCAACAAACAAGTGCCACCGCTATCGCTTTTTTCTCTCTAGAGGAAAAACAACTATTTTATCCATTTTGTATCGAGTTATTGAGAAACTCGTGGAAATTTGGGAGACCTCCAAAAAAGCAATTTTTGTCTAAGTTCCGTGTTCCCACAGCATTTCTCGTGCTCCAAAACTCCCACTTGTGTTTCCATAACTCTTGGAAGCACGGAAAAGCTTGTAATGTCCATTACTCAAATATTGGCACAGTATATCTGTTATCAAATTTATGTTTTCTTTCCCGAAAACCGCAGTTTATTAAGCGCATTATTTTGGGTGATTGGTTAACTCGATTTCAAAGTTTATCGTTTCTGTTACATCATCAGGAATTACCTCGCTGATAGCCTGCGCGTCATTCAGTTCAAAATGGTTTATGCAAGAAAAAAAAAAGGAAAGTTCCCCTGGACAAATGCTGACTCACGATTGGTCCTTTCTCTAAGCTTCGTCATTAGTTCAATTGATTGCGTTCACCGACATCGATGTTGGAAGGATTTCTGGCAGAATAATTTGATTGCAGCAATCAAAAATTGCTTTAATGATTTGGCGGAGTAAATAGCTGATTTTGGGATAAAAGTCTTGGAATTACGTTTTTTTCTTTACTGACATTCAGGGACTGAAAGAAAGCAATACGTTCTGTGTGTTTAGGTTTAAGAGATTTAACAGATGAAAATCCCAGACTTCACGGTGGCAATAAAGGTAAAAAACCAAGCCGCATTGCGGAATATAAAGAAGTAAATTTCTTAACTGCTGAACGCTGATTGGTTAAGAAGTTGTTCCATTTGACAAATGGTGGTTACTTAATCTCCCAGCCTTTTATTGTTATCAAGCCATGTTTCATAGTTGTCTCCTTTTTATGACGATATTTTCATGACAGCTGCTTCGAAAAAATAAAAAAAACGAGTGCATGAACAATGCCTGGAAGATGAATGAGCCGAATTTTGAATTTTGTCGTGTCACATACGCTAAAGAATCGTAAAAGAGTTTCCGTCTTTTGTTTGATAAACGGGTTGTAAATTATTTCACCTGTTTTTAAAGGGAAAAATATTTTTTCTTCGGGGATTAAAAGTATTAAGCTTTTTCGTAAAATGTGAATCTCTCAGCCTCGCTTCAACTGTGTTTCGCCTTGTAATGCAATGTTTGATTGATTTCTGGTCGATGCCGAGTCGATTGAGTAAGTCGGAGCTATTAAAACAAAATGTTGCGTGCACAGAAGTGAATATGGCAGCGCTTGTAGTAGTAAACTGGGAAAACCATTTCCGCGGTACGTTTTATAGATTAGATGACCTAAGGCGATAAGAAAATGGATGTAAAATCTCGCAAGCGATTGAGATCGCGGGGCTCTGTTCGTAACTGGCGCCTTAAATGCGCTGCATGTTCTTTCCAATCAGCGGCCTACCCGATAATAGCGTTTTCTGTACTTTGGCGTTTATATATCATTACTTGATAGTTTCCTACTTTAGTTGGTCATTGGAGCTGGGTGGATGTTGATCTGAGAGAGAAGTTTCGTCGACTCAAAAATAAACATGGAAAGCTTAAACATCACGGAAACCGACTGAGAAAAGCCTTCAACGACAAGAAGTCCTCCTACGTTAGCAAAATTTGTACAAGGTATGTTTCACCCCGTATAATTCAGATAAAATCGAGCGATTTTTTTAAGCAATTGTAAACGTCTTCAAGCCGGGTACACTACGTACTCAGGCATTGTTCAAAAGGTAACCGTGATCTTGATTTTGATTTCTTAATAATAATTCTTAACTTAAGCAATTTTTGTGTCGTGTAAATTTTTCTTCAAAACAAAAAATTTATTTCAGCACAGAAGCGAAATAACAAAAGATTCAGAACAACGTTGCTGTTATTCGTCACGTACCTTACCTAAAATTAATTATAAGAAAAATAAAATAAGATTTTACTAGTTGCCAGCTAATTAATTAGAGTTATTCGAATTTGGAATGAAAATTGGAAATCTATTCTTTCGTTTTTCCTCTCTGATAAATCCGGAAATATTTCAGTTCAAATGGCAATATCGCCTAAAGATTTTCTTTTCATTAAACTTGTGCAATATCATGTCTGTTGTAAAAGGTTAGAACAAAACCGATCCTGTCAAGTTAAATTTATTTCCCCCTTTAATTAACCTTCAACAGAAAGCTCCGCCAATCGTCGATTCTGTTAATGAGTACTTGCGTTTTCATTAAAACAGAGGAAGATATTTAAATTTCCGCTATACAACAACTTAAAATAGCTTCATTTTATTGCTGCAATTGCTGCAATATTATATCGATGACTAAAATTAGTTTCATTATTTGTTGTTCGGTACTGTTGGTTTTGACATATTGTCTGAACTTTAATGTCATAAATCGTGTGAACCTTACTGATGACAAAGCTGTTAATTTTAATTAGGACATTTGGGGAAAGTCCGACAGCCCATTTTAAAAAAAACATCCTTTTCGTCTTCATCATATTGATTATTTTCAGTATATTACTTTGCACTTAGGTTTATTCCACGAAAGAGAAAAGAGTGTTTTGACATGCTAAGCTCTCCAGGTATACATCACGTTTTCTTGTGCACAACCTTTTTATCCAGTCATAAGACTAAAAACCGGTTTCTTGGAAACAGCCCACAAATGCATAACGTGTTGAGAACACAGCAAAACAAGTAATTTATTTGACAACAATGTATTTTATTGACTTTTTTGTATGTGTTTTAATGACAAAAACATAATAGACCAGTTTGTTCAATATTGGAGCAACATTGGGCTGGCATTGGACCAACATTGCCATCCTTGGCGGTGACAAACATAAACAATTTAAGACCTCTCCTGGTTCTGAGAAAACGTGCCTTTTTTTTTTCGTTTTACTGCCTCGTCTTTCAAAAGAGACGTAGGAAAAAGAAAAAGAAACATAAATAAGGCCCCGAGTTCGTGTTTTGAATCATGGAGGTTTTAATTGTGGGCGGGGCGGTGGACCTTATTTTTCGGTCCATAATCCCTGTGTCAGTTGCGGTTATTAGCGATAATCCTTTAATTGCTAAAGTGTTCTGTTCATATCAGTACAGTGTCATTTCAAACAGACAGGTGATGTTATGCATACAGATATGCGTCAACGAAATGATTTGAAATGTAAATTCTCATCAGATTCAGACAGGAAACTAGGCACGTATAGTCTTAACTGCTGCATGTGGGAGGTTCAAATAACATAAAAATAAAAAAAAAAAAATTAAAATATAAAATTATAAAAAAATTAAATTAAAAGTAGCGTTGAAATAAAATTAAAATTTTATATACATTTTAAAATTTTTTTATTGCTTTTTTTGTAGGCATTTTAATTAACGTTACAATCCATTATATTGCCTACTGTACATTTCAATTGTTTTTTTTTGTTTTTTTCCGATCGCATTTATTTCAAATCGATACCGATGCCGAAATAATGATCTTCTCGTCTTCATAAAAATTTTCCAACAATTTACCAAAAGGCCTTTCCAAAGATGTTAAAGATGCAGTATTTATCGCGCTTTATACATCCTAGGAAAGCAAGGTTCTGATTTCGCAAAGCCTCAAATTAAAGGACAGTGCGAAGCATTTATCTGTAATCCCTTCTTTATATTATTAGTAGAATTCACATTGGATAATGTAATTCAAGAGTTTTCGTTAGCTTAGCCGTCATGGCATAGGTTAATTTATACCATGCTCTGCAAATATGGTAAGCGTACCCGTAATTTTTTGGGGCGTTTTTATTTTTATTTTAGTTTATTTTAGTTGTCTATATTTTGTGCTCATTTTTAATGAAACAATTATTTCACTAGCGCTTGCTGGATATGATATGAATATTGCGAACTTGGTGCTACACGCCTCATCAGTGGCTATCTATCATCCTGGAATAATTGTTAATTAGTGCATTGGCTATACGTTTTCTTGTTCCTCCGATGTTTTTTTTTCCTCCAGAGAAATACTCCTAGACGCTTCATGCTAGAGAAACCGGGATAAGCTCCGGGCTGATGGGCTGCTTGCCCCGTATGCAGACTTTACCTACCATATGAAAGGGTGCTGCACCAGGACTCGTGTTCTCTTGGACGATTCAGCACATTTCCACTTCCAAACGAAAAATGATTTTGTACAAACTCGTGATTTATTTTGGTTAGGTTAGTAAATTAGGTTAGATAAGAGGAGACGAAAAATTGAAAATGCAATGATTGGTTAATTCATAGTTACCAAAATTATACCAACTTCTGTAGCACCTTCAGTGGCTTTTAAGCTTTGCCCGAGTCAATGTTTTGTGGCCATTATTTTTAGGAGATCAAAAAGAAAAAGAAAAATCTTCTTTTTAACGACACACTCCAAAACATCTGTTAATTTAAAAAATCGGAAGATGTACACCCCAGCAAATAAACTATTATTGGAATAATGCTATCCACAAACCGGCAGTTGTGAATCCCATTGTTTGTAGGTGTTTATTAACAATCGGTTATAAAGTTTCTTATCAATTACGGTCGGTCGTTGAAACTAGACAGATGTTCAAAGAGAAAGAAACCAGTGTTCTCACAGAGGAGCAAATACGAAAGCTATATTGCGGGAAGGCCTGACGTTGAAAGCCATTTAGTTGGGTGCGTATCAGAAATGTTATAAACGTCCTTTCTGTGAAATTGGATTTCTTGTCGAGTAATGATTCAAAAAATCTTCTTGAATTGGGTGCATATATATTTTGGCTAATATAATACCGATTCAAGCCAAAGAATATTTTAATGCGAATTTTTGTTACATTGTCTGTCAGGTTCAAAACGTATTTGAAAATTCACGATCCCATTTAAATTTCCAGTCTATATAACCCAGGATTATATTGGAATATATATAAAAATTTCTGTTTGGTTATTTAACACCACCACAAATTATGTTCCGTGCTAATTAAAGTTATCATTTTGATCGACAAAATTGATATTGAATATTTCGTTTTGTTCTGCAAATTATTCGGTCAGGTAAAGACCATAACATGTACAGGCGAAATTTTCTTAATTATAAGCTTGTGCTGCATTCATGCCGACAAATAATGTCATGCGTCTTCACTGAATTTGTCTTTTCCGATAGATAATTCATCGTTCAAATCGACTAAAAGTTTATGTAATTGGATTTTGATTCTAGAAAATAGGATAAACCTAACGGCAGCCGAACTCCTGTTTTAGCGTTACCAATTTTACAAAAAAATCATTTTCGTCTTCATTCTTTTCACCTGTCATGTTTTGGTACTAGAACTTCCTTTTCAGTCATTATGTTTAAGAATTGTTGGAGGTAGCTTGGCCGAGTGGTTAGGGCGCCGGACTTGAAATCCGGAGGTGGCGGGTTCAAGTCCCGCTCGTGATGTTCTTGGTAGCACTTAGTTCAATAGGCCGCGTTCGATATATCGATATTCTAACATGGATCCGAGGCGTTCGGGTCAAAATTGCAAAATGTTTAAGTTTCTTTCGGCTTTAAAGGCAAACTTAAGATATACTTGTTCATAAAATCCAAATTATATTGTAATTTTCTGAGAATTTTAGCTTTTAGGTTTTATTTTATCTCATTTTATTTATTTTTTTCCCGCCTTTGATAACCACCTCTTCTGTGATTTAGATTAGTTAGCTGTAATTGTAAATATAGGGATTGTGAGTTTTAGTTTTAGATAATTTGAACATATCCATATGGAATTTGCGCACTACAAATTCTTCATTATTATTATTATTATTATTATTAT
>Ga0126338_10000097_pt1:0-30000 | contig 31110 bp, 40 predicted proteins | sample OrbCmetagenome_2_FD_92529 | JGI IMG/M metagenome (GOLD analysis project Ga0126338, IMG submission 92529) | Coral microbial communities from Petempiche,Puerto Morelos, Mexico - Orbicella C C metagenome | ecosystem: Host-associated > Invertebrates > Cnidaria > Coral | place... | reverse complement strand
CTCGAACATTACGTTCGTCGGTAAGCAGCGATAAATAATAACTTACAGAAGCTCTATGACGCGGTATCTCACTTGCTTCCTCCCACTGCTCAACACTAACTTCAAAGCTAAACAACCATAAAAATAATGTGATGTGATCAAAGTGATGTGATTTGGCTTGAGGTCAGGGAGAGGTCTACTAATGTAATAAAATGCATTGTAATGAAATGTAGGCCGGTGAGACCCTCCGCCAATATCCACACTTTTGTACATTTAAATAATTCCACCGGCTCTTAAAATAGATTTTCATGCTATCCCAGAAATGAACGGGATTGTCAGGATGTGTATATAGGTCTGCTTATCTTGTTCTTCTATCTTACCATGTGCACAATTATGATTTTTCTGGTTTTACTTTCAGATTACTGGGTCTCGTTTGCCATAAATACTTAGCTGAAATGGGCTGAAACTGGGCAATCGAGAGTTGAGAAATCGTCGAAAATTTAACTAATAACTCTCGGTAATCAAATTTTGCCCTTTAATTTCATTTTCACCCTGCAAAAAGACTGAAAATTACTTTTCTTTTGATGCATTTCTATACTGTTTCTCTCTGCGAATTATCCATAATTTCACTTCTTAGTGCCATCGTAAAATACATTCTTTTGTTCGCAATAATTGTTTATAGAGCATTTGCTATTACCTTGAACAGAATCTGTGAAGCCACGAATTTTGTTCTCAACAAAGGCTCAGGAGATTCTTCAACGCCTCTCAATTAACATAACAATTGGGGAAAAGTTGACGATTCTTGATAAGAGCAACGTGACAATAGAATGTACAGCCGAAGGGGTCCCTCCTCCGTCACTGTCCTGGAGCAAAGATGGCGTTAAACTGAACAGTTTGCAAACCAACCTACTGCACCTAAGGAACATCGCACGGGAGGATACAGGACGCTACACCTGTACAGCTGAGAACTTTTTAGGTTTTGTTAGTCAGTCAACACTGCTTTCCGTTAGAGGTAGGTACATGTTTTGGAGGCATGTAGAAAATTTTGTTCTGGAACAATGAGAGTTTTTTTCTCTTCAATCTCAGAAAATGGTAGTAGAATTGTTTTGGCTCCGACAAGTTTCAACGCCAATCAGTGAAAGACTGGTTTGGAAGGCCGTTTTGGTATTTCCAAGTTGTTGTTTTTTTGCTATCTTTCAACAAAAAACATGGTGCAACGTCCTTGAGCAAAACAGAGCAAAACGTTCCCCAAAAAGGATGTATTCTTTGTTAAGTCGCTGGGACAAACAGTCGCATTACCTGAAGCAAAATGACCGCATGTAGGGAAAGACGATAAGTAAGAACTAGGCAAAACTCCATCAACCTGGATTTTACGTTTGCTTCTGCTTCGGCTGTAAGTTCCGTCATTAATTGCCATAAAGATCTATTAATTAAACATCTATTATTTGCGTTTAAGCTGGAAGAAAGCCATTCATCAATTCGAAAAGCCAAGGCGTTGTTGTCGATGACAAGGTTAAGGGCATCAAGCTGGATGCTGGTAGCAACCTTACTTTGGTAGCAGGATCGAGTGTGACTATCACATGTGAAGTGGACGCCGTACCTGAGCCTACCATAACTTGGCTGCAGAATAAAAAGCAAGTGGTTAACAACGTCAACAAGACCTCCTTAACTGTAGACAACCCAAGCCGAGTCAATTTACAAACTGTCTCATGTACTGCTGCCAACATTTTAGGGTCTGATTCTAAATCAAGCTACTTTACAATACTTGGTAAGAAATGTTTTTCACCGCAAATTAAATCTCTGCCACAACCCAAGTTCTATCACTGTAAACAGTTTTACTTATGTGCATTTCAAGTCTGGTTTCAAACAAAATGTATAGAGGAGATATTCATTTCCTTTCGCTAGTCGTCATAAATGCAATTAACTCAATCTACTTTCCACAAAACTTCAAAGGTAGTTTTATGGCAAAATATACCTTGTTTCTGCAAACATACTTTTGCAAAACGGAAATTAAAGTTGAACACAATTATATACCTAACTAAGAGTAATCACCGCATGCTGGCTCGCTTTACTTGACAGAGCCTTCCAAGCCACGAATTAACATTCACGAGGTACCAAAATCCATTGAGGCTCAAAACCGAAGTCCCTTAACACTGAACATTGGCGATGAACTAACAGCCCTTACCAAGACAAACGTTACCATTGAGTGCCCAACCAGCGGTGTACCAAGACCTACAATCACGTGGACAAAAGATGGACGAATACTCCGTGATGATGGCAGGTACACGATTCAAATTGATGGATCATTGGTGATAGATGAGGCCAAGGTAGAAGACAGCGCTCGATTCACGTGTAATGCCGACAGTATTAATGGCCAAGACAGTGCATCAAGCGCGGTGCAGATTGTTGGTGAGTTAAATCTTCCATTGAAAATCAATAAAAGCTCAATACTGTAACCTTTAGGTTCGGCTGGATTTAAAAATCTGGCAGAACGTTTGTTGGGAATTATACGACGCACATTTAAGTTCTTTTCTATTTACACAGAACCCGTAAAACCTGTTATTGAGGTTCCCAAATATGGCCAAGATATTCCTCTTACTGATGTGGATGCCGTGACTATGAACGTTGGTGATAATGTGACAGCAGCTTCAAACACTACCATCACCATTAGATGTCCAGTGAGTGGAGTACCAACACCAGCTGTTACCTGGCAGAAAGATGGTGTACAAATTATTGGAGGAGACAAGTTTTCCATGACGGATGACAACAGTCTGGTTATTAATGACGCGGAAATAAAACACAGTGCCAAGTACAGTTGTATTACTCAAAACGAGTTTGGGAAAGATGAAGCCTCTTCCACGGTCAGAATAATAGGTGAGTGTTGCTTCTTGTGTATAAACATGTGCATACGTAACAAGTCTGAATGTTTCAAAGTAGAAAAGTTCCTTTTGAAAATAGTATTTAACTCACCCCATTTCTCCCCGTAACCGATAATAACTGGGAAATGATTATAGTTTATGTCACGCCCATGTCATAAAACGCTTCTTGACATCAGTCAACCATTTGCTTTCCAGAGCTTTCCAAGCCTATGATCGACATTCCAGAACAGCCACGTACTATAGAGGCTCAAGACAGAAGTCCCGTCACGCTTAACATTGGCGAAACCGTGACAGCGCTCACTCGCACAATCATTACCATTCAGTGCAACACCAGCGGTGTACCAACACCAACTGTGACGTGGACAAAAAACGACCTACGGATTCCCAGTGGTGATCGACACACCGTTGAGGACGATGGTTCATTGCTGATTGCTGACTCAAGAGAAGGCGACAGCGCTAAGTACACATGCACTGTCACTAGCGTTGCTGGTAAAGATAGTGCATCCAGCACTGTACAAATTGTAGGTACGCAATCCACGCACAGAATGAAACTGAAATTGTTTAGATTATCGTTCAGCTTGATGTAGTTTACCCTTCTGTTGTGACAACTCCATCAAAAAACTAGAAACTGGTATCTCCTTTAATTTCTAGTTGTCTTAGACTTCAGTATCGTACTTAGGTAGTTGAATAGACACGGAGTATTTGTGACTTCATGTTCATTCCCATAGAGCCCTTAAAGCCAGAGATCGAGATTCCTGAGACTGGACGAGAGATTCCCGTGGGTGATGGCAGCCCAGTAACTATGACAATTGGTGATAACGTGACGGCAGCTTCAAACACCACCATCACTATCAGGTGTCCAGTTAGTGGAGTACCAACACCAGTTGTTACTTGGGAGAAAGATGGAGTGCAAGTTTTTTTGAGAGAGAAGATTGATATAGCCGATGACAACACCCTGGTGATCAAAGAAGCAGAGGTACAAGACAGTGCAAAGTACACATGCATCGTTGAAAATTCGTTTGGGAAGGATGACACTTCCTCCATTGTAAAGATAATAGGTAAGTAGACCTAGAACTAGTAGATTGATTTAGGCAAGAGGTAGGATTGTGTGGGAATAATACTAAATTACTTGTCTTTACTATTTTGAGTTTCCTTGAAAATAACGGTAGACGTAAAGTCACTTAAATCTCGATAATGATCATTTCATTAAAGACGACCCTTTCATCTCCAGAACCCTCCAAGCCTGTCATAAAAATACCTGGTAAGCCAACGACAATAGAAGCTAAAGACCGAAATCCCATCACTTTGGCCATTGGTGATAACGTGACAGCACTTACCAATACAAGAGTTACCATTGAGTGTCCTACCAGCGGCGTACCAACACCATCGGTTACGTGGAAGAAAGATGACCAGAGCATCCCCACAGGTGGCCGATACACTACTAAGAGTGATGGTTCACTGTTGATCGCTGGTTCAAGAGAAGATGACAGTGCTAAGTACACATGTACTGTCATTAGCGTTGCGGGTGAAGACAGTGCATCCAGCACAGTGAAAATTAAAAGTAAGCCATCGTTTTGCAAACACCGAAACGTTAATCTTTAAGATCTTGTAACGTGAAGTAATTTAAACACTTTTGTTGTTAGAATGAAGACATGATTTCCACGATAAGTAGGAGATATCTAGTTTAAGACGTTTCTTAATATGTAACGAGACAGACAGATTATGCTGGCAATAGTTAGATCCACACTCTTTTTATTCACTGTTGATTTACCATTCTCAAATTCATTAACAATTCATCAAGTTTAAAGAAAGGAAATCATGACCGTGACGATGTAAGGATATCTGATCTTAATTAACATAGATTTTTACGATTTTATTTTTCCGTTTTCCCCTCAGTTGTAGTTTCGATGAAGATGTATCAAACACTCAAGACAGTGTTTGACCACATTTCCAAACACCTCGATGTTCTTCAAAAATACTCCCCTGCGCGTCGTATTTTCAATTCTCTTCTCGGTGTTTGGAAATGTGGTCAAACACGGTCTTTCGTGCTTGATTTTTTACATCAATGACCCGGAATACTAGAGACTTTATTTCTACCCAAATAGAACCTGTTAAACCGGTGATCGAGGTTCCTGAACCTGGGCGTGATATTCCTTTTGGTGATGACAGTGTAGTGACAATGAACATTGGTGATAATGTGACAGCAGCTTCAAACACCACCATCACCATCACGTGTCCAGTGAGTGGAGTACCGACACCAGTTGTCACTTGGAACAAAGACGGTGTGCCAGTTGTTGATGGAGGAAGGATAAATTTCGCGGAAAACAACACTCTAGTTATGGAACAAGTGGAACTGGGCGACAGTGCAAAGTACACTTGCAGTGTTCAAAACTCATTTGGAAAGGATGAAGCTTCTTCCATTGTTAGGATAATAGGTTTGTGTATAGAAAATTTGTGTAAAAGCCTTTGTAGTTTGCGGATCTTGCAGACAGACTGAGAACAGACGCGGAATTGTAAGTGCTAAAATCGTATTACTTTTCTAAATTGAATTTTTTTCAGTCCATTTTGAAAGTGTTTTGAAAACTCTTCTTGGAAGATTCACATAATTTAACAATGGAAAGAAAATCTGAGTCAAGTGACCATAGGCAACGACGTTTTGATTAACGAGGACCCTTTCATTTCATAGACCCCTCCAAGCCTGTTATTAACATTCCTGGAACACCAAAGACAATAGAAGCTGAAGACCAAAGTCCCATCGCCTTGTTCATTGCCGATAACGTAACAGCACTTACCAATACAAGCATTACCATTCAGTGTCCCTCCAGCGGTGTACCAACACCAACTGTCACGTGGACAAAAGATAACCAAGAAGTCACCGACGATGACAGGTACACAGTTCAAGATGATGGTTCATTGTTGATCAGTGAAACTGATGAAGAAGACAGCGCTCGATACACGTGCACTGTAGACAGTGTTACTGGTGAAGACAGCGCATCAACCACGGTACAGATTATTGGTAAGTAGTAAAACAATCACTTAAATAAAATGAACTTAAAATTTGTTTGTAATGTGTTTTTTTCTCTATTATATGGCTAACTCCGTAAGCGGGCAAGATGAGCCAAATCCTGCGCTGTGATTGGCTACTCGAGAGGGCAAGATGGCGCTTTCTTGTCCGCTCACGGGATTATTTATTATTACTTATTATATTTATTATATGGCCAGCTCCGTGAGCGGGCAAGATGAATCAAATCCTGCGCTGTGATTGGCTACCCGAGCGGGCAAGATGAAGCTATCTTGCTCGCTCGGGACTACCCGCCTGTCTTGCAAGAAAAATTTCCCCGAAAGCCATATAATAAATCCTTTATTGACCAAGCTTGTTCGGTCAAGATGGCTGGATATTGGCCTCGTTCTTTTTCCGCGAGTTTATGGGCGTCGACTCCGTCTCGGTCCATAAACACGCAAAAAAAGAACTTGGCCAATATCCAGCCATCTTGACCTCACTCTTGGTCAATAACCCATATTTAAGTGCTTTAATGCTTTATTAACCAAGCTTATTCGGTCAAGATGGCTGGATATTGGTCTCATTCCTCTTTTGGCAGTTAATGGACCGGCCAATATCCAGCCATCTTGACCTCACGCTTGTTCGATAAACCATATATATTTATTGTTCACTTCAATTGTACTTGCTTGCTGTGTTTTCAATCTGTGTCATAACCTTACTGACAATTTCTTCAAACTTAAAGAACCCACCAAGCCAATGATCAACGTTCCTGAATACGGAAAAGAGATTCTCATTGGTGATGGCAGTCCAGTGACTATGAACATTGGTGATAACGTCACAGCAGCTTCAAACACTACCATCACCATCAGGTGTCCAGTTAGTGGAGTGCCAACCCCATCCGTTATTTGGCAGAAAGATGGCGTGGAAATTGGTGAAGGAGACAAGCTGACCATCCTGGCTGACAACACCTTAGTTATTAAAGAAGCTGATTTAGAAGACGATGCCAAGTACACATGTACCATTCAAAACGCGTTTGGAAAGGACGAGGTTTCTTCTATCGTCAGGATAATTGGTAAATGGTCTTTCGTGGTCAGTTTTAGTATACCGACCGATTCACGGTGTATACACCAATTCACGCAAATTTAGAAGGTTCAATATAGCGGGACATTTTCCCAAATTGTCCAAATTGTCCTATAAACGCCACGACGTGTTTTGTCTTAGCAGGATATCATGGTTATGGTGTCCGAACAGACTCCTAGCTTAGGCAGTTTAAAGCTTATTACCATCAAAGCAAGGCCATTGGGGTCTTGTTCAGTTTGAGACCACCTACACATCGAATTGATCATTTGATTGACGGCAATAGTTTTATGTTTTAGAACCCTCTGGGCCTGTCATCAAGGTTCCCGATAAACCAACAATAATCAAAGCTCAAGATCGTAGTCCAATCACGTTGAGCATTGGTGACGATGTTACAGCACTTACCAACACAAGCATTACCATCCAGTGTCCTACCAGCGGTGTACCAACTCCAACTGTCACCTGGACAAAAGATGGTGAACAAATCCCCAATGATGGCAGGTATACAGTTCAGGATGATGGTTCATTGCTGATCAGTGAAGCTGTTGATGAAGACAGTGCTCGATACACGTGCATCGCAGATAGTATTATTGGTAAAGACAGCGCATCAAGCAAGGTGCAGATTGTTGGTAAGTGAATCGAATAGCGTTAAAAATATTTTGTGACTCTATCTGTGTAGTTGCATTAGCTACAGATGCTTTACTTATCATAGCTTCAAACACTACCATTACCATAAGTTGTCTAGTGAATGGAGTTCCAACACCAGCTGTTACTTGGCTGAAAGATGAAGTGCAAATAATCGAGGGAGATAGGTTTTCTATCACAGTAGACAACAGTCTGGTTATCAAAGGAGCGGAAGTAAAAGAGAACGCAAAGTATACATGCAGTGTTAAAAGCGCGTTTGGAAAGGATGACTCTTCCTTCATTGTGAGGATTATGTGTTAGTGCTAATTCTTCCTCAGTTTAGTGTCTCATGCTGGTCAAAGGATTGTGAGACATGACTCCCTTTATGGATCGAACTGAAATGAACTTATTGGCCGGGTGATGCGTTTGAGCTGCTTGAAGCCAAAACGGAGTTGAGAATAATCTTACAAGGGTAAAATATGATCAGTGAAATGAGTCGCAAGAACGTTTGGAACTGTGCGTATAATGTTAACGTCGAAAATGTTACTGAACATGGACAAAAAACTTTTCATTTTATAGAACCATCCAAGCCTGCGATCAATATTTTTGGGACCCCAAGGACGATCGAAGCGAAAGACCGAAGTCCCATTACCTTGAGCATTGGCTATAACGTGACAGCACTTACCGAAACAAGCATTACCATTCAGTGTCCCACCAGCGGTGTACCAAGACCAACTGTCACGTGGACGAAAGATGGCCAGAGCATCGCTAGTGGTGGCATGTACGCAGTTCAGGATGATGGCTCATTGCTGATCAATGAAGCTTTTGAAGAAGACAGTGCTCGATACACGTGCACTGCAGACAGTGTCGCTGGCAAACACAGCGCATCTAGCTCGGTGCAGATATTTAGTAAGTAGGGTGAAAACCTCTGAAAACACTATATTGTGCTCTCCATGAGTTAAGGGTGCTTTCTATCTGTTATTTGGTGTAGGAAGACCAGTATGGAGAAGTCTTTGAAAGATCAGCATAAATAAGTTTACTATAGTTAATGCAAACTCTTATATAGAATGACAAAAAGCGTCCTTAAAATTTTTTTATATACACAGGGCCAACCAAACCAAATATAAAAGTCCCTGAAACCGGGCGAGAGATTCCCATTGGTGATAGCAGTCTAGTAACGATGAACGTTGGCGATAACGCGACAGCAGCTTCGAACACTACTATCATCATCAGGTGTCCAGTTAGTGGAATACCAACACCAGTTGTTATATGGGAGAAAGATGGAGTCCTACTTATAGACGAAGAAAAGCTTTCTGTCAGAGGAGATTCTTTACTAATAAGAGGAGCGGAGGTAGAAGACAGCGCAAAGTACACTTGCAGAGTTGGAAATGTGGCCGGACTGGATAAGCTGTCTTCTATCATCAAAATAATAGGTTAGTACTACATTCAGACACTGTCTCAGCGATAGAAATTAGCTGTTTGACATTGCTTATTTCTATTCAAAGGTCCCTCTAAACCAAAGTTTGACATCTCTGCCATTCCAAAGGCGATACGAGCTCAAGACCGAAGTCCCGTTACCCTGACTATTGGTGATAACATAACAGCACTTACCAATACAAGCATTACCATTCAGTGTCCCACCAGCGGTGTACCAACACCAACCGTTACGTGGACAAAAGGTGGCCTAGAAATCTTTGAAGGGGACAGGTACACTTTCCATGATGATGGCTCATTGTTGATCAGAGGAACTGATAAAAAAGACAGTGCTCAATATACGTGTACAGCAGCCAACGTTGCTGGTAAAGACAGCGCATCAAGCACGGTGCAGGTTGTTGGTAAGTTTGTTTAACTGTTGTTGGTAAGTGAGTTTAATTGGAAAAATTTAAAATTCCGGTATAAAAAAGAGATGACTAATGCTTTTAGTTTATTATACCCATGTACAAGTAAAGCTCATGGCTGTGTTAGCTGAATGCTAAATATTTTTTTGTTTAAAAATTTTACTCATAGTCTGTGTTATACACACAGAGCCAACTAAACCAATGATCGAGGTCCCTGATACCAAACGAAATATTCCCGTCGGTGATGGCAGTCCAGTGATTATGAACATTGGTGATAACGTGACCGCAGCTTCAAACACTACTATCACCATCAGATGTCCAGTAAGTGGGGTACCGAAGCCCTCTGTCTCTTGGAAGATGGATGGCGTCCAAATGACTGAAGGAGATAGGTTTTCTATTACTGATGACAGCACTCTGGTTATTAAAAGACCGGAAGTAGAGGACAGCGCCAAGTACACTTGCAGTGTTCAAAACAAGTTTGGGAAAGATGATATTTCTTCTCACGTCACGATATTAGGTTAGTGCTAACTCAAGCATAGTTCATTCTTGTCTAAATCTTCAACGTACGCAATTTGTCTTCCTTTGTAACTTCTTGATTGTTTTGTTGGAGTGCTCTAAAACCTATCATGAGATAAGGTTTTATGATGAACTTGTGTCACGTAAATAACGAAAACGTGGATGTTTGATTAACAAGGACCTGTTCCTCGTAGAACCCTCCCGGCCTGTAGTAAATATTTATGGTACACCAAAGACAATTGACGCTCAAGACCGCAGTCCCATCACCATGACGATTGCTGATAACGTGACAGCACTTACCAATACAAGCATTACCATTCAGTGTCCCTCCAGCGGTGTACCAACACCAAGTGTCACCTGGACAAAAGATGGTGAAGAAATCACCAATGATGGCAGGTACACTGTTCAGGATGATGGTTCTTTACTGATCAACGAAGCTTTTGCAGAAGACAGCGCTCGATACACGTGCAATGCTGAGAGTGTTGCTGGTAAAGACAGTGCGTCGAGTACAGTGAAGATAGTTGGTAAGTTCTAAAACCTTGCAACCAGGTGCCACTTTGTTCCGAGGGAAAAGGTTATTCTGGTCATGTTGGCTAAAAAATAACTTGTTTACCTGACCTGTTTACCTGTTTATTTGTCGCATCGATTCATATTCGAAAAGAGGCTCGCTTCTCAATAATGCACTGCAGGTTTGCGTTGTAACATCCACCCTAGACGTCTTTCTCACTAAGCTATGCAATGTAAAATTGCTCCTTTACAGCACCGAAATGTTGTTAAATTTATCAAAGTCGTCATTTGTGATTACTTGTTGCAGACCCTGTCAAACCAGTCATCGAGGTTCCTAAACCTGGACGAAAGATTCCCGTTGGTGATGGAAGACCGGTGACGATGAACGTTGGTGATAACGTGACAGCAGCTTCAAACACTACCATCACCATCAGGTGTCCAGTTAGTGGGGTGCCAACACCAGATGTAACGTGGAAAAAGGATGGAGCACGTGTTACCCAAGGAGAGATTCTTTTTATCACAACTGACAATTCTTTGGTCATTAAAAATGGAGATGTAGACGACAGTGCAGAATACACTTGTAGCATTCAAAGCAACTTCGGAAAAGAGGACATTACATCCGTTGTGGAGATAATCGGTAAATGCTGATTAAGACATTTCTGGCATTTGTTATTAGCCTTCCCTGTTGTTATTTATAGTCCTCTTACTCCTCTTGGCCACAAGTTATACAAATGCTCATTTAATGTCTGATTATGTGTTTGTCCAGTTGTTGATGAATATGTGATGCTATTTATCCGTACCATACATTTGAAACAGTATGCATTCATTCGATCGTCCATTCTCTTTACAGCGCATAAGAAGCCTGTCGTTAAAATAGCTGAACAGCCAAAGATGATAGAAGCTCAAAATCGAAGTCCAATCATCTTGACCATTGGCAATAACGTGACAGCACTTACCAATACAAGCATTACCATTCAGTGTCCCACCAGCGGTGTACCAACACCAACTGTCACGTGGACAAAAGATAACCAAGAAATCCCCAATGATGGCAGGTACACAGTTCAGGATGATGATTCACTGCTGGTAGATGAAGCTGGTGAACAAGAGAGTGCTCGATACACTTGCACCGCTGGCAATGTTGCTGGCAATGGCAGTGCTTCAAGCACAGTTAACATTGTTGGTAAGGTTTTCCATGGTTTTCATTTTGATAGCTAAGCCAAGGTGCTTTTGAATAACTTTGTAAATATGGCTGTGCATTAACTCCAACTAAATACACTTGTTTGCCATAGAGCCAATGAAACCAATGATAAAGCTGCCCGAACCTGGACGAGAGATTCCCGTTGGTGATGGCAGCCCAGTGACTATGAACATTGGTGATAACGTGACGGCAGCTTCAAACACTACCATCTCCATCAGATGTCCAGTGAGTGGAGTACCAGCACCAGTTGTCACCTGGCAGAAAGATGGAGTCCCAGTAACTGCTGGAGGGAAAATTTCCCTCATAAAAGAGAAACCGCAATTGATCATCCGAGTAGCTAAAGGAGTGGACAGTGGAAAATATTCTTGCACGGTTGAAAACAATTTCGGGAAAGACAGCTTATCCTCCATAGTCAGAGTAATGGGTAAATGTTTAATCCAGGTTTTTTGAGGTTATTGTGGCAGATTAACCGCCATTCGTTTAGTATAAGAACGAAGAGTTACAGGTCCGATAATTAATGTGTAAATTCCAAAATGTCTAACGTATCTTTAACGAATTCTCTGCCTCCTCACAACTCATCGCTAAAGGGTTTCAAAACTGGGGTGATAAGCCCCATTCCTATCCTGCTCTATGACGAGTAGTGCATTGTCCGTACAATGGGTCTCACAAAAGTTGTGTTTTTTTATGGCCTTCCCAGGACCTTCTAAGCCTAAAATAAAGATTCCTGAGAAACCAAGGACGATAGAAGCTCAAGATCAAAGTCCCATCACTTTGACCATTGCCGATAACCTAACAGCACCTGTCAATACAAGCATTACCATTCAGTGTCTCACCAGCGGTGTACCAACACCAACTGTCACCTGGACAAAAGATGGTGAACAAATCCTCAGTGATGGCAGGTACACAGTTCAAGATGATGGTTCATTGCTGATCAGTGACGCTAGTGAAGAAGACAGCGCTCAATACACGTGCACTGCAGATAGTGTTGCTGGTAAAGACAGGGTATCAAGCGCGGTGAAGATTGTTGGTAAGGGTACTTTGATGATTTTGTATTACCTGTTCAGGTACAATCTCTCCTTGTGTAAAGTTAATATCTTGTAGAATATTGAAGTTCATTATGTCTTCCTGTATGGTACCTTTACTTTGACGCCTACTCGTGTTGTTACAATACCTCTTGTTATGTTTAGTGCATCGTGTTATAATCTGCATGGCAAGCCGTCAAATTTGTCCCGGAAACAATCGGCACAGAATGACGTAGCGTGGGATCCCCCAGAATGAGATGCTAATCTATCGCAGGTTACCAGCAGCATTTTTGTACGTTATGCATTCGTCCGCACAAACTTATATAGCTGTGTAGAGAGAACCCTGTGCGAAAGTAAAATAGCAGGTATAGTGTTTATTGTATATATGCTCAAGAAGACAACGCGAAAGGAATGTCCAAGGCACGAAACCTGTAGATCCTCTCTAACCGATAGGGTTTCTAGTATCACATATTTTGCTGTCGCTTGAAAGACTGACGCAAATTTGTAGTAATCGGGCTATTATTAAATCACACAGAGCCCGTTAAACCCGCGATCGATGTCCGCAAGATTGGAGTTAAGATTCCTGTTGGCGATGGCAGTCCAGTGACTATGAACGTTGGTGATAACGTGACAGCAGCTTCAAACACCACCATCACCATCAGGTGTCCAGTTAGTGGCGTACCAACACCATCTGTTACCTGGCATAAGGACGGAGCTCAAATGTTTGAACAGGATAGAGTAACATTCATTGCCGATAATAATTCTTTGGTTATTGAAGTAGCAATGGTGGTGGATAGTGCAAAGTATACCTGTCGTGTTCAAAGTGTGTTTGGAATGGATGAGGTGTCTTCTCAAGTTACTCTCATTGGTAATTTAATTGTACACTTGATATCAAATTTTGCCCAAAATAGAATTTGCCGGTTCTCCGGGTCGTGAAATCATTTTTAAAGAAAAAACTTAGCAAGCTAACTAAATCTAAAAGACTTTTCAGACAGGACTGGCGTAAGAAAAAAAAACTGTTTTTTCCGTTCAGATGAACTCACTCAAGTTATATCAGAAATTCTGCCATAGTTTTTAGTTGCAAAAGGAGATCATGATGAGATTAACTCGCGACTGACAAGTTTGCCGGATATTGATAACTTTCCCTAGAACTCCTTTCCAATAAATAACCCAACTGGAAGTGATTTTACACTTACACAAAGTAACTCCCTTTCCCACAAGTAATTCAGTTAGTAGTAACTTGCAATCCATTGTTATCATAATTAGACATACTTAGATTTACAACTAACAGTTTGATATCCATACAATTTTTGTCAGACCCAGTGCGACCACACATTGCGTCTTCACTTGGAGATGTAACGTCATTTAGTCAAGATTTAGTGAACATTACCATTGGACAAAACCTTCTCACCATAATCGATACTAAGTTGTCAATTCATTGTGAGGCAAGTGGTGTTCCTGTTCCGAAGATTGCTTGGACCAGAGGAAACGAGACTCTTCCTTCAGATGGTCGGATGAGTGTTAAAAACGGAACTCTCGTCCTAGTTGAAATGGAAACTTCTGACAGTGGAAACTATATATGCACCGCAGAAAATACCGCAGGAAGAGCTTCAGTGTCTTCAAACGTAACCGTTGCAGGTAAGCAAGTACAATTTCACATCCTGCTGGTGGAAAAATCTTATGCAATCATGGTCTAAGTCGTTTTTTTTTTCTGTTTTCGTTCAGTTCCTACACCGCCAGAAATCATTCGGAAAGGAATTGAAGATGTACAAGTTCTTGAGCCGAAATCAATAGAGGCTGTTATTGGAAGCAGAGTTCTCACAATCAGTGGGAACAATGTGTCAATATCTTGTGGTGTCAGAGGTTTTCCAACTCCATCCGTTGAATGGACTAAAGATAGTGTTCTGTTGGAAGCGGAAGGATCCATTTTAAGCCTATCATCTGTAGACTCTAATGACACTGGTTGGTATACGTGTACGGCAACAAGTCCTGTGGGTTCGTTCGATTCGCAGGGTACAAACCTGTTAGTATTAGGTAGGTGTTACTTTACACAGAGGCATTTAACAAAATGTAAACATTTGGGAGCGTTGTTCTTTTTCTTCTAATTTAGTTCATCTTTCATCGATTTTTATGGTAACTGAGCTTATGAGGGTCTGTTAACTTACATTCTTCTATTAAAGGACTTGTGAGATCATTCATTTCTACAAAAGAATTATTTGGGGTTATCCGAAATCAAAGGAGACATCTACAGTTGCATGAGACTAACGAATAAACCGTTTACCATCTTGTGATCTTTTTCTCGCCTAATTCTGATTGAAAATATGCGTCATGGAGCAGTGAACAGAAACGTTGCGCGATGACTCGAACTAATATTGCGTCATCACGAACAAAGTGGCTTAGTCCGTAACCACCTCTTATGTCTGGCCGTCTCTCTCCGTTTTCCTATTTCAGCCATTCAGCTTCCCAAAATAATAACTAATAAAGATGACGTTGAAGTGCTCAAGATCGAGAACATATCAGTGCCCGTCGGAGGTCTAGTAACAACTCTAGCTGGTAACAGAGTCAGTATGGTTTGCGAAGTCAGCGGAATTCCAGCCCCTCAGGTCACGTGGGAAAGAGATGGAGTGGAAGTGCAAAGGGGCGGCAAGTTCTACACTATAGACAGCACCAGTCATGGCAATAACGGAAACTACAGCTGTATTGCTAGAAACAGTGCTGGAGAAGTCAAAGCGACATCACAACTTAAAATCCTGGGTAATTATGCATTAAGTTATTTTGCTGTTAAAATACAAACTCTCATTGTTAGCTTGCGCGAGTCCGCTGGCGGTGTCTGTATCATCCCCAGTCTGTACGTTTTTCTTGTAAGAAACGACTTGGGACTAGTCACCAGCAGTGGTATTTAATTCACTGATTAAGAGTTCGACCACAGAGGAAACCCTAGTGACAAAGGTGATACAAATGTCATTGACTACTTCCGATTCAAAGCGTTTGCGGAGTAGCTAATTTCGCGGGATCGTCAACTTTGGCATGTGTCATTAGCCCACATAGTATTCATCCGTACTTAACATCTGCATTCCACATCTCCACATATGAACAATAGCGTTATCACAGAAAGTTTCATTTTGGGGGGGTAGGCTCGTAGTGGGTAAATTAATGTGCCCCTTTCGACTCTACAGCTCTCTGAGTTCACTATCCGAGAACCGTTTTGCTAACCACTCCTAAGCTATTTAGAAGCTGAAATTGTTATTAGGGTTAACAACATTTAATTGATGTCGTTTTGATTTCATTGACTAGCTGGTTCAGCTCCTAATATCAACGGGTCACGTGACAGCAGGGTTCATCTGAGAATCGACTTCTTCGCAATAACAGTTGGAACCAATCTGACCACACTGGCCAGCTCAGGACTGGAAATCAGTTGTCCTGTCACTGGATTTCCCAAACCTTCTATTCAGTGGTACCGAGAGGGTGTCCCTGTGGAGCCTGGTATGATGCTTAATGTGGAAGAGGACACAGGGACACTATTTACACTAAGTATATCTCATCGGAAAGGAGGAGAGTTCACGTGCAAAGCCAGTAATCCATTGGGATCGGACAGCGCTTCATCTTTTGTTACTGTACTTGGTGAGAATGGTTTTTCAGAAGTTTATAACGATAGCTGTAGACGGGGTGTTCCGTTATTAGTATTGCGTGTACAAACGCCTCACTTAAGAAAAATCTTCATATGGCAACCTCTGTTGTTTATGAGTGATGGACTCAGTGCATGCTGTTTATGGTAGTTCTGTGACATCACTTGAGGGGAAATGTATGTAAACGTGGTTTAGAATTCTCCATAAAGGTCATCTCTGTTGCTTGATGTAGTTGAGACAGGAAGAATGAACAAGATGACTAGAGAATCGATTAAAGTCTTACAAAACCCACGTCAAGCTACCTTCACAGCTTTATGGAAACAGAATATTTTCCATGTTCTTGTTGTTTGGATGAGTGAAGTTTTCTATATACATTGAACATTATGCTTAGTCTAAAATTCTCTGCTTATCTGCTTTCTAACCCTGTAGTTCCGGGAGCACCGCAGATAAACGTATCCCGTGTGGCTGTACGGTCCCTGGATAACCGAGAACCCGTCTCTATAAGAATTGGACAGGCATTGTCTGTCCTGAGTGGAACTCAAGTATCCATTGAATGCCACGTGAGTGGGGTACCTCAGCCAGATGTCACTTGGAGTCGGCAAGATAACAACATGGCGACAGATGGTCGCGTGCTCGTCAAGGACTCGGTTTTGATAATCACAAACGCGACTAAGGCGGATACCGGTGTGTATCTGTGCAAAGCTGTGAACCTTGCCGGAGAAGTTGGGGCCAGTTCCATGGTAAATGTAACAAGTAAGTCAGTGTATTGCATAAATTATGAATCATATCGCTAAAAGCTTCACCATGAACAGACACCACAACTTAACTTTGCATTCGTGTTATTGTCAACCGCTTGGGCATCGAGTTTGACTCACACTTTTGCTTATAGATTAAGAATATATTCCCCTTAAAAATCAGTCGCATTCTTGTTTGTTAGAAAACATCAACTCCCCGCTTCACTGTTGTTTGGTCTTCCTGCTTAATTTTTTTTCACTACAGGAATTTGGAGCACGATATCGTGCTGAAAATAACCCCCTCCTGTGAGCTGGTAGTTAGAAATATTGAGGAAAATAACGTTTAGCTTGAGTGAATTTATTTGTTCTTTGTGGTCAGAATTAAGTTGTTCATGTATTCTTGAAATCGTTTCAGAAACCTCCTCGCCCGTAATCTCTACCGCTGACCAGTCTTTGCAGATCCTTCAAAGTGGTTCATTCATTGTGGATGTTGGCTTCAGTGTCACGATAGTCGCTCGTAACGCGTTATCCATAAGATGTAACGCAAGTGGTGTACCAACGCCTCAAATCTCTTGGAGTAAAGATGACAGATCACTGGATACCAGAGGCTCATTGTACACTATAAGTTCACTTGCTCTATCCGACTCTGGTCGGTACCAGTGCACCGCATCCAACATAGACGGAGCAGATAACCAAGATATACGGATCAATGTCTTGGGTAAATAAACAAATAAACAAATAAATGAATAATTTCTTTTCAGCGCTAAGATAATCTAAATAGCAAAAGTAGTCATATTTTGATAAAGAATTTGCACAGTTTCCATAGGAGCCTTCATCCTTTCCGATCAAGACAAAAACGGATATGATACATCTGGTAGCACCTGATTATTAAGTGGCAAACTGTAACAACAAAGATGCGGAGAAGATGCGTGTTAACCTAACTTTGAAGAAATCACCAACGCGTGCTCACTGGTTTTTGGCAAATGCGCATATTATACTCCTTCAAACAACATTTTTGTTCCTTCTTTAGATGGCAGTGCACCTAGAATAACAGGTCCAAAGATAAATATCGTTGCAATCAGTGGAGAAAAGGAAGTCAAGATAGTAGTTGGTGGAAACATAACCACTATCATTGGAACCAGTGTTGAAATCCACTGTCCAGTGACAGCCCTACCCAATGCAACAGTCACGTGGTTGTTCAACGGCTCGACAGTCAAAAAGGGAAATCGTCGGTTACTAAAGTTGAAGAGTCCAGCACTCACCCTAAGTGATGTCACACCAGAGGATATTGGTTCTTATACCTGCCGTGCCAATAATTCTTATGGAAAGGACACAAGGACTACGTTCGTGTCTCTTATAGGTTAGTATTGAACTCTGCGTGAGCTAATTAAACAGTAGCCTCCACTTAGCGCAAAAATACGCTCGGATATTTGTCCGCGGACATTATCTGTTCCGGGAAGCGAACAGAGCGTAGCTTGAGAACTATGAGCTTTGAAGAACAGCTAATGCCCAAGGACAAATATCCAGCATATTTTCGCTCCAAATGGAGGCTATTGTGTTTAGAGTATACTTCAAATTGGGAAATATCACTAGGATATTCCCCAGTATTAGTATAGTTTTTAGCAGTGTTCCCTAATTAGTATGGTGTTTTTATTCCCAGGCTATAAAGTTTTTTTTTTTTTTGACACTTTTAATAAAGTTCTCACTCACACACTCACACTCAGTCTTAGCCGGGGAATATGCAGTCACGTTAGCCTAATCGCGAGCGAGCGAAAATATTTGATGGATGATAATGAATAATATATGCTGGGCAAAATGAATTGTTGGCATTGGTCTTCTTCCAACAGAACTAAATTCGTCACAGTAACATTGCACTTATTCTTGAAAAGGTTTAGTAGATCACTAAAGCACTGTCATGGAACCTCATGACCGCAATTCATTTATTCCCGAAAGAGATCGATAAACATGAAAACGTGTGTTACAGTGTCCTCGATATTTACTCCAAAAATGTATATATGGTATACTTGCTGAAAGTTTCCCACTCCTTTGACTTTACAGCATTGCACGATGCTTAGAGGCTACAGTTTATGCGAGCTCTTTAGATCACAAGCATAAAGAAATAGAATTCATGAACCCTTGTGTTACTATGCATGTGGTTAACATCGACAATTTCACTGAGAGCGTTTAAATGCCGTTAAGGATTTGCCGGGTTTCTACTGACGCAAAGTATGAAGGATAACGTAAGTGAGTAGCATTGCATGAAGTCAGCCGGAGTGTCCTGTCAGTTTGATATGTTAACAAATGAATAGACCTATAAAAACCAAAGCAAACAGTTGTGATGGAAATTTAGCCATTACAATGAGCATCGCTCTCCATTTATTTATTGTCTTTCAGTTCCAGTTGAGCCGAAGATCTTGTCTTCAAATGAAAACTTCAAGGACTTTAAATCAGTGAGACACGAGCTCGTCATTGGTGATAATCTGGAGACTCTGGAGGGATCTGCAGTGTATGTACGCTGTCCAGCTACAGGCAATCCTGCTCCCAAGATAACATGGGAGAAATCTGGCAGTTTAGTTCTCACCAGCAGCAGCTTGCGGATTGTGAATAATACCCTTGTGCTGTTGAACGGTACATGGTCTGATAGCGGTACCTACTCGTGCACGGCTAGTAACGGAGCAGGATCCGACGAGAAATCAACTTACCTTAATTTCATGGGTATGCAAATATAACAAGATATTGGGTGTTGATCCAAACTATTAATCATGCAGGAAGGCTCTCAGCAGTTAAAAAAATGTCAACCTGATTTACCCTAACTAAAAGAGGTGTTTTCTTACAGGAACACAGTTGCAAGTTGATCGTTGCAAAATTTCAGTTGGGTCCGTAGCGTGTTAAAGTTTTATCGGATTGTAATTCATTTGTCAGTCATCGATATTGTAAGGTCTTCTTACTTGTCGAGTACTGGTCTACAAAATGCAAACATTCTGTAGTTTCCAGTTTCCTATGCCAACTTATGTTTTTGAGTTTCTCGAAATTATGCAAAGTTGACGACGTTTTAATATCAACTTGGATTTTATCGTCCGTAATGCATCGTGTCAGGGGAAGTAAGGCCTGAAGCTCTTCCTCTGGAGTGTGCGATCAATTCTTTTACCATGTAACCGCCAACCTTTCTTATAGAAAGTTCAAATTGAAGCTAAGATATTTGGAAGAAAGTTGCAGAGCAGTTTCTCCTTTTCTTATATCCATACATGTATATCTTAAAGAAGCTCAGTCACGGCATTTTAAGCTATTTTGGTGACGTACAAAATAATCTTTAAATTGAAAAATAGTAGTTTACTAAAATAGAAAAGCACCAAAAAGATGGTAATAAACCATTAAGGAACAAGGATGGTAAAAGAAGGCCAAGATTAACATGGATTACAAACAACGAAATTGAAACATTTAGACTAAACTTTTCCAAATGAGCAAACCGTGACGTAGTTCCTTTAATTCCTTGTTTCCTTCTAGTACCAGTGAAGCCCTTGATCAGAGGCGACCCAGTCGATGTCGAATCGTATAACGGACGACCAATAACAGTAGCCGTCGGCGGTACTTTGAAAGTTCTTATGAAGACCACTGTAAACTTCCGGTGTGTGGCATCAGGGATTCCCGAACCGTCTGTCTTTTGGAACAGCAGTAGTAATGACATGCAACCAGCCAACAAATTTGACGTGAACCAGGAGGGGCGTGTGCTGACCATTCATGACGTTAACACGAGAGACTCTGGAAAGTACACGTGTAGCGCCGTCAACAAGGCTGGCGAGGACACCAGTGCTGCGGTGTTGGAAGTCGTTGGTGAGAGTCGCAGAGCATTAGATTGTGATTCACTAACTTATTTTATTCTTATTATTTTAGTGGTGTAGTTTTAACTATTTTAGTATTGTAAATCATTCATTTTTAGCATTTTAGTACTGTAGGCTCATTCTTGTTTAGTGTCTCCAGTTATTCCGCTAGGGTTAAATACTTTGACACTTAAATAAAGGTTCTTATCTTATCTCATCTCATTCATTTCTGCTTCTTACTTAAAGACATCATATCAACTTCTAATAGATACAGTAAAGTGACTGGTCGTGTATTATATTTAGAGACTAGTGATTCGACCTGTTTAAGCAGCGAAAGTCAAATAAGAATTATACAATTGATATAGGACGATTGACAAATATCGTCACAACTGGTCTGGCTACTTTTAGATTAAACGCGGTGCACTTGAAGGGAGTATCATTTGAAGCGTTACCAAGAGAATAATTCTGCTTGGTTTGCAGAGCCCACTCTCCCTACAATAGTCTCATCGGACGCTACTCGTTCATGGTATAACAGAGAATCTAGAACACTTCCGGTTGGAGGCATAGTGGAGGTCCTGTCCGGAACGGAAGTGACGTTAGCTTGCGAGTACTCGGCGTTTCCTGAAGCTGATGTTAAGTGGACTGTTCTGGATGAAGAAGGTGATCCTTTGCCCGACGCAGGATATGAGATTGTTAACGGCTCACTTGTACTCATGGCCTTACAGCCCTCAGATTCAGCGCAGTATGTCTGCTCCGTAACAAACGTGGCAGGAACAACTTCTGCGTCCACAATACTTAAAGTCGTAGGTAAGCACTTCATTTTATTGCTCTTTTGAAATAATTCCTTCTTCGTCTTTCACTTTTATCTTCGTCCGTGGAGACAATGATGGGGAACGCAAAAAGCACTTACATTAAACTCCAAAACAACGAACATGTTTGCTGGTTTGGAACAAAGTTTTCTTAAAAACAAAAAGAGATTGTTAAAAACAAGAAAAAAATTGTTGGCTTACTGAATTTTCCCATATGTTCGTTATTTCGTTATTTTTTCGTTATTTTTATCAGGGTTGTACTCCTTATATAAAAGAAACGATAGTTTTATATTCGCGCATTTGTCATTGGGGTGAACAACCATGCTATGATTTTTGTCCGCAACCTGATGTCATGAACTTTCCAGCGAAGTCTTTTTTTAGCTTGAACTACTTTGGACGCCTGCATCAGTACATTTTCATTCCAAGTCACAGAGTAACTATAGTTTGCGTTTTCTGATTGTTCAGTTTAAAATGCTGACAGTGAGCCATTAGTTAGTGAACGTTGTCTGAATTTTACACTACTCGGTTTTACAATTCACAATTCACAATGTCAGTAAAGATTAACGTTGGTTTGCCTGTTTTTAACAAGATCCCCAGCCACCATTGATCAGCTCTTTGCAAGACAGCGTAGTTTCTTTATCGGATCGTACTCCTGTGGAAGTTAGCGCCGGAAGCGTCGTCACTGTTCTCTCTGGCACGCGCATTACCGTCACGTGTTCTGCTGTCGGGACGCCTACTCCGTCAGTGGCCTGGAGCAGAGGGGAGGAGCTGATTCATACGTCATCAGAAGGCAATATGACAGCTGCGCATACTGGTATCCTAACAATTGATGATGCCTCTACAAACGACACGGGAGATTACCTCTGTACCGCCATGAGTGAAGTTGGAGTTGATCAGGAGTCAACGAAAATTACAGTCATTGGTTAGATTCATTAGAAAAATTATTAGGCTTTTAATAGTCTTACAGTCGACTTTCGCTATGAAGGGAACCGCTTCGAGACCATCAACTGTCTTTATTAGACAGATCGGACAGAGAAAATGATAGAAGTATACTTAGAGAGGTGTTTGTGAAGACTCGACTGTGCTAGGAGTTATTCGAAGGTTTTATATTTCAAATTAAGTAAGCGTTTTCTTTGCATAAGTACGAAACGAGAGTAGGAAATAAAGATCAGTCGGACAGTTCTTTTAAGTAGCGTAACTACTCTTTGTAGCAATGATTAAATTTTTAGAACAAAGTCTTTTGTTATATAAGGCTTCTGTAGAACATTTATCAATGATCACGAGGTACCTTGTATCTCAAAGAGAACTAATTGAAAAGAGAAACGCACCAAGCGAACACAACTTTATCTTACATCCGACAACAAAGGTTAAATTAAAAATAATAATAGTAAATTTCTTCTTTTTGGAGAAATTTTAACTAAGAGATCTATTTGCAGAGCCTAGCAAACCAATTATTCGGCAACCGGAAGAAGAGAAGATCCCCCTTACCAACGACACTTTGGTGCAGGTGTCTGTAGGAAGTGACGTAACAGTGCTAACACAGACTCGCGTCAATGTCACTTGCGAGGTCAGCGGTGTACCAGAACCGACGATCACGTGGCTAAAAGATGACAAGCGAAAGGAGTCTGAGGAAAACAGTTATTTGGTATTGAATATTAGGAATGTGGAGGATGCTGGTCAAGTCACTTGTTATGCCAAGAATTTGGCGGGGAATGCCTCACTAAGCACAATCATTGATGTTACTGGTAAGAAGGCAGAACTCAAATGCACAAGCATAGCTCCTTACCTAAATAGCTAAAACTTTATTTACATGTTAAAAGGATTTAGTGTTACATCTGGCTTCGAATCTCCAGATTGCCAGACTAACAAATTTCAGTTCTGCAAAGAATGTTTCACTCGTTGACTGTTTTAATATGGGGCATTGTATAGTTATCTAAATTTATCCATTTATTTGACCGCGTGTTTAAAGACAAAGTTAGACATTTAGAGTTGGAAAGGTCGAGCTCGGCCTTTTCTTCATGTATCCACGTTTTTAAGCAAGACAGTTCAGTCTTTAGCACTTCTCTTGACTGACTCTATTAAGGACTCTCGGCACATTGTGGGGAAACGGTGCATTATGGGGAAACGGCGCTAGCTGTAGGTTATTTGTGGCTTATAAACCAAAAAACTACGTCAGTCAGACAGTCCGTCAGTCCGTCAGTCTGCCTGTCTGTCTGTCTTCCCGTGAGTCAATCAGTCAGTCTGTACTTTCTGTCAGTCTGTCTGTTGGTCTGACTCTCTCTGAGTCAGGTAGTCAGCTATCATTCAATCAGTCCGTCTCACTGTCCTTCCGTGGGCTATTTTTCCGAATTAACTGACCATAATGGTGCACGTGTTTTGGGCTTGTTTCAGAACCAGTTGTTCCTCGTATTACATCCGACTCTGGCACAATCGATGCATTGGACAAGCGTCAAGCTGTCTCGGGCTTTGTTGGTATGACTGTGCAGACGTTCACAGGTACCTCAATAACTCTGAAATGTCAAACTGAGGGATCTCCCAAGCCGGTTGTATCCTGGAGCAAGAACAGTCAAACACTCGAGTCCGAGGGTAGAGTCTCCATATCTGGTGATGGAACTTTGACCATAAAAAGCACTCGAACGCAAGACACTGGGCGCTACAAGTGTACAGCCAAGAATGCAATAGGAGAGACGTCTGAAGCTTCTTCTGTTTACATTCGCAGTAAGTATTCCATAGTTAATTACGACTTAAAATATGTTCGCGGTCATTACTTTGGGGGATAAATGAAGCGATCCTTTAATTAATTGGTTAATTTGTTTTGCCTGCCTACTGAAAATTCAACAAAACTACGACACTTTCCAATTAGCGATGAAGACGTTTTAAGAAATTGCTATATATTATATGGACCAATGAAAACGTTGATAAACGTGTAGTAAAAATATCAAAAGCAATATCAAGCGAGCAGGGGAGGAGAATAAAGATAATTACCTAGTCGCTAATATCGTCTTGATGTACTACGAACTTCTCTGAACTAACGACTAACAACAAGGAGGAAGAAATGCTCCTTGGACCTTAGGCACAAGAAAGACAACAGACTTCACTTTTGTTTGTTTGCAGCACCCATGTCTCCAAAAATACGGAAATCCAAGGCATATATCATCTGGTACGAAAAGCAGCCATTCAAAGGAAAAATTGGCGACAACTTAACAACACTGAAAGGCAGAAAATTAACGCTGACATGTCCTGCTGTGGGCCTACCAAAACCTGCTATCACGTGGTACAGAAGTGGTATGAGAATGAAAAGTGGTAAAGACTATCTTGTGATTGGTCAAACACTGATCATGTACAATCTGGATCCTATGGACACTGACCGGTACACATGCGTTGCAAGGAACTTCGCTGGTGTCAGGACTGCCACTACTACCTTAAAAGTTCACGGTATGAAATTTCTTGGTTGTTTTGTTGTTTGGGATAATTATTATTGGGGAAGAGATATGAAGAGAACTGAAATAAGCGTTAAATGAAGTCTTAAGTAACGAAACAAAGAAAGCCGGAAAAAAATCGAGACTTCTATGGGATTTCTTGACCTTTTCGATGCAAGCGCGCGTTGTCCCTGTTGCTCGGCTACCGTGAAAACGCTGTTTTGTCTCATTTTTTGAAGTCATTCAGTTTTTAGATCGTGGTAAACGAAAAAAAAAGGCAGTTCAAAATTTAGTAAGATTACCATTTGTACAATGCGGTCTCACTTGGTGAGGTCTTTTTCCTAGCGTCGTTCTCTCTTTAACCACAATCAGCATAACCAGTATCCAATGATCCTGTAAGACAAGTAGTCTTGTTTTTCTGATTGTTCTCTTTACCAACTCTATTCAGGAGTCAGAGATGACTTTATCTCTTTTTGGGAACCACGTTTACTAATGATTAGAACGATGGATTTTGGATCCAAAAGTTAGGGTTCGAGCCCAGGGCGGGGTCTTTGGTCGTGTTCTTGGCGAGGCACTTTCTTTTCATATTGTCTTTCTCCACACAGGAGCAGCTATCAAAATGCTAAGTAGCAATAATTATAGAAACTTTATGCGGTAGAAACGGGAACTAAGTGCTGATATGATGGCTCATCTGGCTCGTCAATCCATGGAAAACGACCTCATCTTCACATTATTTTAATATCTTTTACAGAACCCATGGCCCCTGACATCATGGCAACGTACGGCAGTGAAGAATCCTTACAAGATCGCCGACATTTCAATGTTACCATTGGAAAGGATATCTCCATCTTGCGGGGAAGTCCTCTGACCCTGAAGTGCCCTGTGGTTGGCGTGCCAGAGCCCAAGATAACCTGGATAAAAGATCGAAAAATGCTTTCTTCTAATGATCGCATGAACACGGACTGCATTGGCACACTGGACATCCACAAGGTGGAACTGGAAGATTCCGGGGACTACGCCTGTTCCGCTCAAAGCTTTCTAGGGATGGACATAGCGTTTAGTTCTGTTACGGTTTATGGTAAGAATATATTCGTCAATCCCTTCATTGCTGCTATAAACTATCCTTACAATACACAGGATGAGATTATCGCAGTGGCCTAATGGTTTGCTTGTTAGTCTCCAGATCGCAGTCCGTGTTCGACCGCTATAAATGGGCAGCAGGGAACAGTTAGGGAAAACTCACAAAATACTTTGGTGGGAAAACCGATGATGCCCTAGCTGCTATCTAGGCGTAATAGCAATTCACCTAATCGCTTAATGCAAAAGAAAACGTGAGACGCCGTGGCGGCGGTTCAGTGTATATTTGTTATGCTTGGAGAATGGCAAGTTGATATTTTTAGTGGCGTTCTGTTTAAATTTCTACGCTACAGTTTTTACATTGTTACGTTTATAATCCCCAGTATTAAGATGATTCCTTCAATAAGGGGGTACCTTCATGAGACTCTTAGATGTGAATCTACTTATTGATGTATTTACGTTGCTTTCTTGTTTGTTTGTTTATTATTTAAGTACAACTTTCTTTCTACAGAGGCTGTCAAACCTACTGTTGAAATTTCTGGTAGAGTGTATGTCAGCGGTGGCGATCTTGTAGACATGCACGTAGGCGACAACCTGACTGCTATTCTGACCACTCCTGTCAAAATAAACTGCACAGCTAGAGGAATCCCCAGACCCAAAATGACTTGGAAAATGAACGGACAACAGCTGGGCAATGGTGGAAATTACAAAACTGATAACAGTGGTGCATTGGCTATCAAGGGAGTCGAAGATCCAGGAGAATTCAAATGTATTGCGGAGAACTTCGTCGGTCAAGACGATGCATCGAGTTTTATTTGGCTTTTAGGTATGTTCTGTATAAGTGACTCGTTGCGAAATGAAATGATGGTGACAAAACGTCGTCAGTTCCTCGCTCGCATGGATCCCAATCCAAACCGGGTTTGTATGGCTGCGTGACCTTATATTTAAAGCCCATGCTTTGTTGCGGGACGTTGTACCTGTTCTTCTTATTTCCTGGGATATGTTTCTAGATGGTTTGACGATTAACCAAAATGCTTATTTCACATCACACTATCATAATAGGCATGATTATGACAGAAAGCATGCTTATCGTGGGCATATTACTTTTGATAGATCCTGAGCGGCCTGTAATCATCACTCCCGAAGAGACAACAACAATAGAGGCCAAAGACCGAAGTCCCATCACGTTGACCATTGGTGATAACCTGACAGCACTTACCAATTCAAGCATTACCATTCAGTGTCCCACTAGCGGTGTACCAACACCAACTGTCACGTGGACAAAAGATAACCAAGAAATCACCAATGATGGCAGGTACATAGTTCAAGTTGATGGTTCAATGCTGATAACTGAAGCTGTGGAGGAAGACAGTGCTCGGTACACCTGCATCGCAGAGAGTGTTACTGGAAAAGACAGGGCATCAAGCGCGGTGAAGATTGCGGGTAAGATATTTCTTTGCCTCTACTGCCTGACATCACTTCGGACTTAATATCTATCTGTAGCTGATCAATTTTGCGGTACAGTGTAGCTGTAAATGTTAACTGTTGAAGCGACGTGATGTTTACTTCAGTCGACTGACTTTTTCAAATATTCAATAAATCATTTGCAGAGCCCATTAAACCAGTCATTGAGGTTTCTAAACCTGGACAAAAGATTCCCGTTGGTGATGGCAGTCCAGTGATTATGAACGTTGGTGATAGCGTGACAGCAGTTTCCAACACTACCATCACCATTAGGTGTCCAGTTAGAGGAGTACCAACACCAGATGTTACTTGGGAAAAAGACGGAAAGCAAGTTACTCCTAGTGGAAGGTTCTCGATCAGCAGCGATAACACTTTGGTGATTAAGGAGGCAGTAGTTGATGACAGCGCAGAGTACACGTGTAGTGTCAAAAGCGTGGCTGGAACTGACAACGAATCGTCGACAGTGGAAATAATACGTAAGTTTTTACGTGACAAACAATGACCCATTCCCTCTATCAGATGTGCCTGCAAAGAATCATGGTAGTTGTATTTATCATCTTGGATTGGTAATTTGTTCTGATGAACCACCACGATTCAAGGAAGGCAATTATCATAGAGAGAATGGGTCATCGAGATATGCGGTGGCTAATGGCTAGCACGCAGCACTCCGCATCTCTCTGTTCGGATTCGAACGCTGGTGAGAGCCACTCTGTTGCATTCGTAATCAAGGCAAAGTGTTAGAGCAACATCGCAAAGTCCTTGGGGTAACCTTCGATGGAAAACATTCCTTCCAGGGGCATTAACAATACTACTAGTTTGTGTACTCTTAGTCTTAGCTAAATTCCTAATCTAGTATCGAGTACTTCACGCCACGGAAACCGGGGCACGCTCTGGCAGTTCGTGCTAGTTTGGCCCAGGCGACTATCCGTTTAATAGCAATTCACGTCACTTAAAACAGGATGCGTAACCATGGCCAAAATCTTTTCCTTGGAAAAAGTATTAATTTTCTCTTCTCTTGAAACATTTTGTTCTTTTTCTTGAAAAGCGCCCTCCAAGCCTGTAGTAAAAATCTCTTACAAACCGAAGACAATAGAGGCCAGAGATCGAAGTCCCATCACCATGACGATTGGTGATAACGTGACAGCACTTGCCAATACAAGCATTACCATTCAGTGTCCCACCAGCGGTGTACCAACACCAACTGTCACCTGGACAAAAGATGGTGAAGAAATCACCAATGACGGCAGGTTCACAGTTCAGAATGATGGTTCATTGCTGATCAGTGAAGCTGATGTGGAAGACAGTGCTCGATACACGTGCACTGCAGGGAATGTTGCTGGTAAAACCAGTGCATCAAGCATGGTGAAGATTGCAGGTACTTACTTTCTTATTCCTCTATGTGCTATGTAGCGCCCAAGGCCTAACGGTTTCTTTAGCGTGTGGTCTTTTTACGTGGCAGGGTCACTAGCCCCGCGCACTACCCTTACCCGTTTACATCCTGGGCTTGGATGCAGGCAACGTTTTAGTTAAGAAAGCTGGTAAGTTAAGTGCAAATGGCTAACGAAAATCACAAATCCCTCCAAAAATACCAAAACTAAAGCAATTCCCTGTACGTCATATTCGTTTCTTCAAATTTGACTTGGTTTTTATATAAAGTACACCTTCATCAGGCTGAAAGTGGTGTTCTTGTTACAAGAAATTTGTTTATGTAACAGAATTGTACTTGAATGAACAGCGTTCTCAGCGAGAAACTTGAATTTCTTGTCCTGTAGATTTGAAGAAGCCCTCCATTTTAGTCCAAAAGCCAGGTCCAAGGGTTCCAATTGGAGATGGTAGCCCAGTTGTCACATCGGTTGGAAGTCAAATCACAGAGATTGCCTTTGTTACAATCTCGCTGACGTGTCCCGCCAAAGGCTCACCTCCTCCAAAACTCACTTGGAGAAAAGACGGCGAGGAGTTGGTATCTGGCGATGGATATGTCATTGATAACGAAGGCACGCTGACGATACTACAGGCGGTATCAAAAGACACGGGCAACTACACTTGTTCAGCTCAGAATGAGGCCGGTTTTGAGGAAGTGACTTCATCCATTGAAATTTTAGGTATGTTAAAGAGGTGCTGTTTTGTTTATCAAAACAACTGCCGTGTTGGGATGTGTCGATTGTGAAGTGAAATACTGGTTTATTAAAATTTGTTAATGATGATAAAGTAGTAACGCCGGTGAACGTGCACATCAGGGAAAGAAACTATCGACTTCCGCTAATTATGATGTCGTGTACAGTCAGATAACGTAAATTCAAGTATTTTTTTCTCCTGTGGATAACTTGACACACTCTTGTCAAAAGGAAACAGTTCAAATTTAGAACCCAGCTGGACTTGCCCGGGGACTTTGGCAGCTATAGAGGGTGCATT